>VFQN01001814.1_pt1 | contig 34619 bp, 63 predicted proteins | sample 3512371 | NCBI WGS metagenome assembly VFQN01 (sample SAMN10412370, study PRJNA504923) | tailings metagenome | isolation source: Replicate 2 from Balatoc abandoned mine | place: Philippines: Itogon, Benguet | collected 2017-08-28 | reverse complement strand
AAGGCACCGAAATTATGAGCGGTCAGAATTTTTCGCCAAATAAGACCGGAACACTGCGCGCCACACGTACAGCGTTTTGACAATTTGACATTTTATGTTACAGCGGCATGACGGGGAGGGGGGCCCAGGGGCTAGCGCCAGCACGCCGCAGCCGGCCACCCTGCTACCCCTTACTGGAAGGGCCCGGACCGGATCCCTCGGAGTCAAGGGGGCTAATACCGGTAGCGCAATCATTGGCCTGGGCAGGCACGCAGGTCTGCCAGGCGCCAGCTACAGGCCTCGGCAGCGCACGAGCAATAGCCTGCGGAGGACGAGGTGTTTGCGATGCCCGGCAGTAGCGTGCCGTCGCCGTCGCCTCCACCTGCACAGCCTGCCCGCAAGCGCAGGAAGGGAGAGCAGAGCCAGCCGCACCGGCCGTGCAGGCTGTGTTTCACGCCGTGGCACCTGTGCCCCCGCCTGCAGCGGTGTCAGACTCCTCCGAAGACGACGACATGGCGCCCCAAGGCACCGCCAAGTTTACGTAAGCAGACCTGGACACGCAACGGCACCGCCTTCGTGTGCATTACATGGGAGAGCCAGGCTACCACGGTGGGCCAGCTTGGCGTACCGGTAGCCCAAGGATACGGCAAACGACAATGTCTAAGGGAGACGCCTCGGTGACGCAACCCACAGCCAACGCAGCCAGGGACCCTCACAGCAGCTGTGCGTCCGCGTCACATCCGAGGGGGCGGCCCTGTGACTGCCGCCGCCGCTGCTCATACTGCTGTTGCCACTGCTGCTGCCTCTGTTGCCACTGCTGCTATTGCTGGGGGTGGTTCCACCGACAGTTCCATCTGCGTGCTGTTGTGGTGCCCCGCTGTCGTCACGGTCGAGGCTGTGGCCAGCAACGGGTTTTCCAATTTCCTGCTCCTGCCGTTGACTCAGCCTTGCGCTGCCTTGTTCCCCAGCCAGTAAAGATGAGGGGTCTTCGTGCGGTTGGTGCAGGCGTCGCTGTCCAGGCTGTCCCCTCACTGTTGCAGTCAAGGTTGCAGTTGGTGCGTTGTGGGAAGTCTGCCTTGATCGGCCTCCATGGCATGTACGAGAGCCACTCCTCTCCACGTAACACGTACTTGGCAGAGCCTGTCAGGACATATGGCCTGCAAGGTGTTTACCAGGTTTGAGGCTAGCCATCGTCATGCCCGGCGCACCCCAAGGGCCAGCCCAGCCGTCAAACACGCTAACCCTTTCCTGTGCTATTGTCAAAATTTCGGTGGCCCCAAGTGACAACGTGAAGCAAGGCATCGCCGTTGTTCGGCGCACAGCCGCTGCATTGCGCAGAGGCACAGCGTGCATAGATGTAGCTGGCAATGCACAAGTGATGGTACTCGGCTACTATTGTGGCTCTCGCGCGCATGCAAATATGATAATGTGCAGGCGAGAGTCTGTTCGTGTCCATTGTCGCAGGCCTGGTATATGCCCCTACGTTCAGGGTGCCCTCCGACGACGGGTTCGGGTTCCGGAGCACCTTCAAATTTTATTTTGTTTCAGCTGCTCAAGGCTCTGCGGCTGTGATATTTTATACCTCTTCCTTTTCTCCTATCATATTTCTTTGTCTTGCCCATGTACCAGGATTGACGTCACCTGTCAGGATTTCTGTCTCGCGCCCGCGAGCGACTTGCTCCGGGGCTGGAGCACGTGGCTGACAAACCTTTCTGAAGAGCTGGTATAGCAAGACATGCACGGCAGCAGCCACTACAACCTCAGGCGCGGTCAGCTCGCGTCGGGGGGTGCGAGCGAGAAACAGCCACCTGCTCAACAACAGCAGGAGAATGAGGACCATCAAGGCAAAGCGAAAAGACAGAAAAGAGCAAGCGATGCCCCGCAGCCCATGACGCGCGGGCAAGGCAAGGCGCGAAAGGCGCGAAAGTCCGCGCCCTCTGCCATGGCTGTCCCTCTGTTGGCTGGCTGTCGACAAGCATCAGCTACGCCTGTTGGTGCAAATTACAACCTTCGTCCACGGATGTCGCTGCCTCCCGCCGCGGGTAAGCCTCCGTTTGCAACGGCAAGAAAGGAGCTGCCCTGGCTTCGCGCACCTGCGTGGAGCAGTCTTGCCCCCCGTTACAGCCCTTGCCCAACCTTGATTTAGCCTAACCCGGCACGTGCGAGGTTTGGTTTCCTGCAACTCGTCCAGCCACTTAGGCCAGCTCACCAACCCGCTCCAAAATGGACCGGTATGCGTGAGACAAGGGTTGCATGTAAGCGTATACACTGGCCTGTTGTCTGCCGTAGGTCGGCCCACGGACGGGAGCCTGCCGGCTGCACCAGCCGGGGGCCTGGAGGGCAGCGCAGTGCGGCCTCGGCTGCCAAAGCAGATCGCCACCTTCTCGGAGCTCCCGCTTCGAGCATTAAAGGCAGGTCCAGATGAACAGCAGGCCCACAATCCAACCCAGAAGGGGCCCCAACGTACCTGTACAAAAAGAAGCTTAATGTACCGTAGTAGCCGGTGTCAGCAACATCGTTCTGGATCCCTGCCTGCATTGAGTCACGCACGGAAGCCCCGCAACTTACCGCTACAACCCGCACCCTACTCCCCCGTTGCTTAACCCGCCCTCCCCGCCTTCCTCGTCCCTCCCCCAGCTGGTGTGCCAGCACCTCGACCAGGCCTCGCTCGTCCACGCCCGCGCCGCCACCCCCGACCTGCGCGAGGCCTGCTCCGAGGCGCCGGTGGCCCTGCGCCTGACGCTGCCCATGCAGTCCGCCCCCTGGCTGCCGGTGCAGTACCGCACGTGGGACATGCGGCTGCGGGGCCTGGCGGGGCTGCTGAGCAGCGGCAAGATGACCAGCACGGAGCTGCAGCTGAGGATGGAGGGCGCGGCCAACTGGAGGGTGCGTGGGCTGGGATTGGCCGTTGCTTGCCGCACGGGCCGGCGCGGAGTGCTGGCAGGAGAGAGGCGTGCTGGTACGGAATAGCCCTTCTTACCGTGCGTGGGACACAGCGGAAAGGTGAATCAGGAGCCGGGACATGGATAACTTCCGCCGTATGCCGACTACTCTCAACCAGATGCGCCCGTGCCTGTCGCCCTTGCCCCTTCTGCCCCTCAGGCCGAGGAGGCCATCCCCCCTGCGCAGCTGGCCGCCACGGTGCGCAATCTGCTGCCCATGCTGGCCCGCCTGACGCACCTCAGCGAGCTGGGCCCCAAGAGCCCCATCCTGCACGCCGACGTGGAGCTGCCCGTCACGTACGAGGTGGGTGTGGTCTCATCGTGTTACACTTAGGTCGGGGATAGCATATGGCCGTCATAACAGCGATGTTAAGTGCCAAGTGCCTACGGGGCGGGCTTGCCACGCCCTTGTCAGGTGTAGGGTAGCATAACCATGCACGCATGGCATAAGGGTGGAGTTGCATGCTCGTGTCAGACTCCGCACGGCCTTGGACTCGCGATAGCTGGCTTGGATTGCCACGGCTGATGAGGAGAGAATCCTGCGCACCCTTGTGCTGAACTATCCATGCCTCCCTTGCCCATCCTTAAAGACGCTGGGGCCTGCTTGCCTCGCTGGTGCTGCTGGTTACCCCCTTTAAACAAAACGAAAATACCTTACCTGTTCCCTTGTCCCTGCCTTAGACCCTCGGCCTGCTGGCCTCGCTGCTGCTGGAGGTGACCTCCCTGCGGCTCGACTCCCTCATCCCGCCGCCGCACAACCACGTGGCGGCGCTGGTGGAGGTGGGCGCGGGGGCCTTCCAGAAGCTGAGGAAGCTGGACATCGCGGTCACGGCCTGGGACCAGGTGCGTGGGCGTACCCCAGGGGAAGGTACGGGGTATTGTGCAATGAGGGAGGGCCGGGCTAGCTTTGATGCGAAGCTGAGGAAGCCGGATTGAACCGTCACAGCCTGGGGCCGGGTGTAGGCCTAGCGGGCAGGGGGGAAAAGAAGTTACTAAAGTAAATAGTACTGAAAAGCAGGGGGGGGGAGGGAGCTGGGGTGTAAGTAGTACCGGCGTGCTGTGCCTTATTAGCTGATACCACGCCCAATATGATCAGCCGTACTGATGGTCGTCTGCTCGTACCGTGCGCAGGTGGCGCTGATCGGCGGCCTGACGCAGCTGACCGACCTCAGCATCGGCTACAAGATGTGGTGGGTAGTCTGTAGCAATGCAATTGCTTGTGTGGTGCTGGGAGAAGTGATGGCAGTAGCGTGGATTGTCACTACTGGCAAATAGCGTGTGATGCCCGTTGTTGGTCCTGCGCTGGCGGACTGCTTGCCACTGTGGAGGCGGCCATCCGGTTACACCTTTACCACGCCTCGCGTGCAGAACTGAATTTCAGACGTACATTTTGTAGCCGTTTGCTGCAACCAGTAGCTGACTAGCAGTGCGTTGCTCCCCTGCCTCATCTTTGCGCCCTCCCAGGAACATCCCCGAGCTGACCCCGCTGACGGCGCTGCATCGCCTCGAGACCTTCAACTTCGAGGTGAGGGGCCGAGGCAGGCTGGCCGCGTGTCGTAGGATGCGGTGCAGGAACAACTGGTCGTGTGCGGACGAGTTGTGCAGAGTGCTAGGCTGTGTAGTCCACACACCCTGGGACCTGGGCAGTTGGTGAGGTGGCGAGGGGAATGCTGCCCGACTGGAACACATCCCAAAGGCCACCTACCGCTCCTGCCTCTGTTCTGTACACGTAGGTTCTGTACACGTACGTGCCCTCACTGCACAAAAACGAGGGCACATCCGTCAGCTCCCGAAGTCGTTGTACGGGAAACTGCTTGTTACGCCCTGAAGCCGCTTCCAACCTATCCTGTCCTGTACTCGCCTACCCACAGGTCCAGGACGACCGCGCGCGCTTCCAGCTGGACTTCCTCAGCCCCTGCCGCCACCTCCCCTTCCTGCGCTCCCTGCGCGCCGCCATCATCGCCTCGCGCACAGCCGTGGACCCAGCCAGCTCGCTAGGTGAGTGGCGTGGGGAGGGAAAGGGAGGGGCACAAGGCTGGGGACTTGGTGGGGGACTGTTTGCAGCTGGGACTCCGTAGTAAAGGAGGCTCTACGGCAGCGACGACCACTGTCCAGCTTCGCCGCTGCAGGTGTCAGACTCCAAACCCACAACCCGTTACCTATGCGCCCTCCCGACAGCAAATGATTGTCCGGTTACGAGGTGCTCGAAGGACCAAAGCAGCCCCTTGCCTTCGACACCTGCCCCCATGAAGTGTTCCACAACACCGCATACCATTTCGTTCTCCCCCTCAGGCTCCTGCGAGTGGCTGTCCGACTGCGAGGAGCTGGAAGAGCTGACGCTGGACCTGCGGGTGCCGCCTGATGCCGCGCAGACCGCCCACCTGCAGCTGCGCAGCCTGTACACCGCACCGCCCGCCTGCAAGGTGCGCAGGCACAGCATCAATTGGGCCTCGGCCAGACACTGGCCGGCCGCCCGCCGCCCCTCCTCCCAAGCTCCCCCATCGCCGCGGCCCTCGCACGAGCCTCTAACTCCTTCCTGCCAGACCCAAGCTCACCCCTTTCCCCTGTCCTACGTGACCACATCTTAACCCTCCACACATCCCTGTTTAATCCCCAGGTGTCGGTGACCATCCGCGCGGACGCCCTGCCCCGCGAGGTGGCCTTCGAGTCGGCCGCCAGCCGCGGCGGGACCATCCTGGTGCCGCGCCTGGGCTGCGCCTTCCCGCCGGGGCCCGAGGCGCGCGACCGCTGGGGCTGCCTGGACATGGGCGCGGGGGGCCACGAGCCGGGGCTGCTGGGGCTGCACCTGCGGGGATACGGCGGCCGCCTGGCGGGCCTACCGGACCTCAGCGGGGCGCACCTGACGCGGCTGCAGGTAGGGGTTTGGGGGGGCGCAAGGGGTTAGGTGCACACCAATAGCGAGCTCCGCTTGCTGTTACAACGCGGTACAACTCAGCCCTACATGCAGTGGTGTCTCCAAACTCTGCTCTGGCCTGTTGTGCCTCTCTCCTCGCGTACCTGCAATTCTTCCCCCTTCCTTGCCCCTTCTTTCCTTCCCACAGATCAGCCACGCCCGGCTGAGCCTGTCGGACTTCGTGGCGCTGGCCTCCTGCACCACCCTGGAGCACCTGCACGTGTGCTTCTCCTACGCCGGCCCGCGGCCGCTGCCCTTCTCCATCTCCCCCACCACCCAGCCGCACCAGCTGGCCGCCGCCGAGGCCCTGGCCGTCACCGCCTCCCGCCTGGTGGCCCCCGAGGGGCAACACACAATGGTCACGCGCCTCCGGCGCAAATCCTCGCTCAGCACGGCCACGGGCGGCAGCCAGCACACGGCTGGCGGCGGCGCGGGGACTGGCGGCGGTGCCGTCGGCAGCGGCACGGCGCACGTGTGTGTCGTGCACCCCCCGCCCATCGTGCTGAGCCCGTTGGTCATGCTGAGGAAGCTCCAGAGCCTTGAGGTGGTCGAGGTGGAGGACGAGATTCGGGCGGCTGAGATGCGGCTGGCCGCTGCCGAGGCCGCCGGGACGGGTGGCGGCGCGGGGCCGTCGGGCGTTCTACGGCCGCGGAGCGCCCGGAGCGCCTCCGTCGGGGCCTCGGGGCCCGCGACACGGACACGTGCCGCGTCGGCACGTGCCAGCGGCGGAGGAGCCGGCGCTGCACGTAGGAGCGTTGAGCCGGCGGAGGCTGGTGCTGGTGCGGCGGCAGCAGCGGGCGCAACGGCCTCAGGGTCAAAGGGCCCGGCGGCGTCGGCAGCAGGCGCTGGGCCAGGAGCCTCGCGGCAGGCGGGGCCGCACATGCCGCTGTCGCGTTCAGGGCTGAGGCAGTTCCTGCGGCAGCTGGCGGCGATGCCGGAGCTGACGTCGCTGCACCTGAGCCTGCTGCGGCCGGACGGGGAGCAGCCCGCTGACGGCGGCGCCGGCGACGCAGGGCCGTCGGGGTCGGCACCGGCGGTGGCGGCGCAGCCGCCGCCGCTGCCGGACTGCGGCTGCTTGAGGTCGTGCTTCGCTGCGGCTGACAAGCGGCCTCCGCCACGGATGGATGTCGTGGAGATCAGCGGCTGCCTGGGCCGCAGCCGGGTGCTCGAGACGTACTGTGTGTCCCTGGGGGCACCGCTGCAGGGCGGGAGGGTGTCCAGCGGGGTCATGGGGGGTGCGGTGGGGGGCGGCGTGGTGGCCAGCTCGGTGTTTGGGGAGTGGCTGAGGCCGTCGGCTTGGCCGCAGTTGGAGGACGGGGGAGAGGGTAGCGGGGCGGGGCCGGGGGACGCAGGGGGGGCAACTGGACGGTGAAGAACCGTGAGGCGTGGATTGCAGGTGGGGCGGCGGGGGAACAGGGCCGATTATTTCGTATCATGTCAGCAGCCTTTGTTGTAGGCATCTGCTGGTTGTCGCTGTGTCCAAGTGGGTTACGGGCGCATGCGCTGTCACCCCTGCGTATGTAGTGTGATAGGTAGGCTAGGAGTGTCTCGCCCAAAGGCGTTGTCGTGCACTGCAGGCAGTGCGTTGCATGGGGTGGTATGGGCATGGTTGAGGCTTAGGTAGGCGGGCAACTTGTAGGATTGCCTTTATACCACAATTAAGGGCGCAGTGCGCCGCATGAAGTGATGTACAGCCATCTGCTTACAGTGCAGGACACCACAGCGTGACACGTAGTTGTTGCCCTGTCGAGACGGCGATGCAGGTCGGGCCTTTGTGGGCATGCCAACAAGCATGTATTCCGTATTACTTTCAAACGACGCTGCACGAAAGGCCTGGGATTAAGCTCTCCCAAGATGGATCAGCCCGGTCTGCACTAAAGCGTGTTGGCCTTTGGCTGCAGGTGACTGGAGCACTAGCTACCGTCGCTGCGTGCCCTTGTGAGGCCGGGGACGTGCAGGTCGTGCAGGCTGTTTAATTCTACTAAGTACCAGCACTGGCATGACATGCTGGCTGTGGAGCATTCCGAACACACAAACCAGGGGAGAGTGTGGAAGGCCTAGTGCCGGTGAAATTCTTTCGACGCGGATGATGCCTCATGGTGCTTCAGCCTTCAGCTGTTGCTGCTCCTGCACGTGCCAAGCTGGGGAGTGAGACAGGCGCAGGCTAACGGTGTAACAACGGCATGCTCGTGTTGATCCTTTAATCTCCAGTAAGCAGCACGGGCTTGGGAACGTAGCAGACGTTGGGCAGGAAGGCAAGGGACAACCAAGGTGGCTGCTCATCAGCACTCGGCCTCCTTCAGCTGCCTTGTCAGCAGCCTTTTTAGCACTTGAGTGTTGAGTCCTACCGTTGGTGCAGAGAACAGTGGAGGTAGCACGACCGCGGACCATGCAGCGCACGGCGTTTGTGTCCTCAGAGCCAAGGCGTTGGCACCGCATGCCAGGCATTTCGTACCCCACGTGCCAGATCATGAAAGGCCGTCGAAGCTCGCTGTTAGCCAATCTTCGTGCCGAAGGACTGACATCTCAACCAGATTGTGCTGCTGACAATATTCCTACTTGGCTTTCCGTCACGACACTTGAGGAACAGGCCAATCCCCTAGCGATGTCAGCTCCTGCTGGGCCGGGCCCGCCTGGCGGGAAGAAGGATGGCACAGTAGCACCAAGGTTCGTTAGAAGGGCTACAAGTCCGAACATAGATGCCACGCGAAGGGCCAGCGGTGTTGTAGTTGCGATTGGCGCGACGCTAGCGAATGCAAGGGTGAGTCTCGCACAATGGAAACGCAGATATCCCGTAAGCACTAAAAACACGCTTTCGAAACGAGTTTCACACCAAGTCCAACCCAAGTGCACAACCCTTGCCAATGTACCCTTGTTGCCCGCCTTCTTGTCGCAGCCTCCCCCGCTCAGGGCGCGCGAAAAGTTCGTGCCGCTTCCAGATGCCAACGCAAGGCCCCAGGTGGTCGCGGAGGAGGACCCGGAACAGTTGGAAGCAGAGCTTAAGGACGACGACCTCGCGCCCCTGCCAGCTGTGCAGCGGGGCCGCATAACCGTGGTGCGTACCTGCAGGGAGGCGCCGGGGCCATAGCACACAACTGAGACACATACGATAAGAATGAGCTATCGGCTTCGGAGCTGTAGGGCGGGCCGGGGGACGGCGGCAGGGCAGAAAATAGGCGGGGGCCAGGGAAGGGGCCTTAAGGGGCGTGCGAGGGGCAGGGCATCGCAAAAGCCCGCCTCGAGTACAGCCTCTACGCTGAAAACGGTATGTTCCAACATGTGTCGCATTGCTACTACTACGCACCGCCTGCACACCCTGATGCACCCCGGGGCCCCTTTCGTCAATGCCGTACATCCCCGCACGACCCGCCTCCCGCCCTTCGCTTCCCTGTCGCCTCATTGTACCCACCCGTTTCCTTCTACCTCTCTGATCCCTCCTTCCCCACCAGATTACAGCAGCGGAGTCCTTCAACCGTAAGGCCCTAGAGGCAGTCCTGACGGCACGCACGCCCGGGGCAACCGTCACGGCATACCCCGAGGTGTGTACCAAGCATACCGGTAGCGATAGGGTGTTATCATGGGTTGGGGGGACTCCAAAGGGACCCAGCGTGCGAACAGTTTTGGGTGCGTAGCGCTGGGGTGGGACATGGCAGACGGGGAGGAGGGACGTATTGACATCCACCAGTGCAGATTGACGATCCGGGTGGTGCGGAAACGCATGTTCGCGTTCCTGCCTGCACACGCGCCGGCCAGATTGTATGCACCCGAGAGGGTCAGCAAAACCGCTGAGGCCCCAACACCGGCGCACCCATACCCGCTACGCTCGTTCTTCCCGACTCTTGCCTTGACTTTGTACATGCGTTGTCATCCCTGGACGTCCTGTATCACCCACTACCCGGTGGCCGCTGCTCCCCCGACCTGTTCCCCTTCAGGTACTGTACGTCCGCACGCCGCACGGGGAGTCGCTGGACGCGGCAGGGGAAATCTTCTTCTTCGACGTGGGTGCCCCGGCGTGTGTGCGTGTCCGGGTACCGTAGTTGTGCACGTGTGTAAGTGTCTCGCAGAGGCGGGTTTAGGGGGTTAGGCAGGGGTCGGGGGGGAGGCGGGGCCCCACTGGTGCTGCTGCGGACTGGCCTGCCGCACTGGTTCCTAGTTACTACAACTGCAACGTGCAGGCACCGCATTTCGCGGCGGTGCTAACGCTGACGCTGCCTGGCAAACGTTCACCACGGCGTGCTGTACCCTGCCGTACACGATGTCACTGTACGGCAAACCCTCAACGTCCGCAGTACGGCATCGTTGCGTTCTGGGGCATGACGGAGGCTCAGGAGCAGGAGCTGCTGGCGGGGGTGCTCGCGGCGCGGGGGGCGGCGACGCAGGTGGTGGACGAGGAGGACAGGCAGGTGGGTTAACGGTGGCGTGGGGTAGGGGGTGACCGCGGAGCGTGGGTTAGGGGGGCGGGGTTAGCATGGTGGGGTGGGATACGGGGACGGTGCGGGTGATGAACGGGTGCAGGGGGGCAATTGGTGGAAGAGGACGACATGCCGGTGCGTTGGCTGGGTTGTGGTTAACGTGGTGGTGTGGAGTAGGGAGCAGGTGTTGGCGATGGATGGGTTCAGGGAGGCAATTATTGGCGTAGACCGACAGGCCGGTGCAAAACGGGGTTATTGGGGCGGGCGGGGTTTCGGTTACGGTGGTGTGCGCGTCTCCAAGTTGGTAGACGGGCCGTGAACGGAAACAGCAGACGGGACACGTCGCGTGCCCAGATATGGACCCGCATGCCACCAGAACAACGGTAGCCTGCTGCGCCAGGCCTACGCTTCCTGCCGCCGGCCCCCCGCCCCGTCGCGCTGTCCTCCACCGCAGCATGTGCCGTTCCCCCACGCGGCTTCTGCACCTGAACCCTGCCCTTGGTTGCACTCCACGCACCTCCCACCCCGCGCTGCCCCCTGCCGCGCCTTCCCACCGCCACCCCAGGTAGAGGAGATGCTGTTCGTGTACTCCCAGACGGTGGCGCCCAACATCCGCAACGACACATTCACCATCAACAGCAGGCAGGCGGCGGACCACCAGGTGGGGACAGCGGGCGAGCGGGCGGGGAAAATCACGAGTAATGGATGGGGATGAGGAGCCACGTGCCGTGTGCCACGTGCCATGTGCCACGGGGGCAGGCCATAAGTACACTGGGCAAGTGAGAGCGGTGCGCTCGCGTGTCAGCTGAGAGTCAAAGCCGTCGTCAATTAAATGAGGAGAAGAGTGAAGAAGGGGTGTTGGGGTGCTGCAGGGGTGCTGCAGGATTTGGGTGAGTGGTGGGGAACGGGGCGCCACATGGAAGGTGGGCAGCAGGCAGGTGGGCAGGGGGCCACCATGTGGGGGGCCCGGAATAAGGGGTAGGGGGCAGCAGCGGGGCGGGTTGGTGTAGTAGCTAGGGCTTGGGGAGGGTTGCAACGCAACGACGTCTTTATGCAATGCAATGGGCAGGCAGCGGGCCACCAGGTGGGTCACTCGTGTGCAGGGTAGGGGCCAGAGGAGACGAGCTAGGTGGGGTCCCTCTCCCATATACCGGTGCCGTAGTGTCAGGGTGTGTGGTCCTGGTAGCCGCCGGTGCCCGCACACTGAGTACCGGCTGCTGCCGTACAACATGCCGTGTACATGAAGCTCGTGCTTAACTCCAACCGTTGCCGTACACGGTCCACCGCCGTACAGGTCAAGATGGCCATTAGCCACGCGCTGGCCCAGTCCGCCAAGCTGTCCATGTACGAGGAGAGGATGGTGTGCCTGGTGGAGGAGGTGGGAAATGCGCGGGGTGCAAGCGAAACCACAACTCGCCGTACCTTCACCATGTGCGAGACGTGGTTACCGTTGCGTCGTGCGAAGCCGCGCTTGCATGTGCTGGTTGTGGTGTTCATGGTGGAGCTGGTGAGAGTGTGGGGTGCGCACAGATGAGGGGTACATGACGACGTGTGGGATACCTTCCTAGCACGTGCCTTGTGAAACAAAACCGAGCCTGCCTCCTGGGCATCCCCGTTGTTTAACGTGTCTCCATCTCGGGTATGCTGCAGTGCCCGAACGCCTTTGTGTTGCACGCCCCCCCTCCTACTAGCGCATTCAGCGCCCAGCTGCAGTCAGCCCATTATCTGTGATCTCTACCTCCCCCATGCAGATGTCATCACACGCCGTGACACCGGTGCTCATGCGCCTGGAACACAGCTTTACCCTGACCAGCCCTCTCCGTCCCTCTCTGTTCCTCCAGATCCGCCACATCCCCCGTGAGATGGCGGAGCGCGGCGCCATATCGCTCAGCCGCAGCAAGGTGGCCCAGCTCATGGGCAAGGTGGGTGCACATGCACGTGTGCATGTACACGTATAGACAAGCGGTCAGTCTGGCTCCGCTTTTGTCCCCGGAAGAGTGCAGCTGTGCACATGGCGAGACTGGGGAAGCGCAGTGGCAATGGCCATGGCCATGCGTTTTGGCCAACTTCACGCCTCGCCTACGATGGACGGGCTGTTCGCAGCACGTGTCAGGATGCTGTGCATGCGAAAGCCACTTGGCTCATCTCCGCGCTCTCCTCCGCTCTTATCAACCGTAACAAACCAGTTGTGCATCATCGTAGAAGTTCAGTTACTTACCCCTGCCCTTTCCCCGGAACAGGTGTTCCTGCTCAAGGCCGCGGTCAACCTCACGGCCACCATGCTGGACACACCGGAGTTCTTCTGGCGGGCACCGGACCAGCTGCAGGTAGGCAGGGCGTGTGATTTTGTGAGTAGAGTATAAACGGGCAGGGTTCGGGTGGTGTGTGTAGCGGATGCGGTGCGGGATGCAGGCAAAATATGCCTGATACAGGTACAGGCAAACGAGACCAGGAGACAGGGTGCGGCAAGGCAAAGCACGTGGGGTGGGGTGTGTCATTGTGACCGCCACAATGCTGGACACGCCCAAGTTCTCCTGGCGGGCGCGGGACCAGGTGCTGCAGGTCAGTGACGTGTGCAACAAGGCCTGTGTCAGCATTGCTACCGCGGGTTTTCAATCCCGCTTGCGCGCACTGGGCCAGCGTCGGTTGTGTCTGTGGGGTAGACTGAAGGAGTCGGTGGGCGCAGCATGGAACACATGTCAACCTGTACCGCGAACTGTCGGACTCGAGAGACTCGGCCACCTCGCAACTGTGCTGCTGCAGTGCAAGGCCGCGCCCTTGCATCATCTTGTTGCCACCCGGTTCCCACGCAGACCACCTACTCCCGCCTGCTTCCCTTGGCCCCTGAACCAGACACTGTACGAGCGCGCCTGCTCCTCCTCAGCTAGTAACGAGTTTGTAGTTCAGTGCACCGTACTCAATGTATGCAACACACTTTGCCCATTGCCCTTACGCAGACGCTGTACGAGCGCGCCTGCTCCTACTTGGACATCGAGGGCCGGCTAGACATGCTCAACGCACGCTTCATGGTGGGTTGTGTATTAAGCGGCGGGGTAGAAGGGTGTGTGGTAGCTGGGCTGGTGCAGCTGTGGGCATAAAAAGGGCCGGCTGGACATGCTCACGCACGCTTCATGGTGGGTTGTGTATGAAGGTGTGGGCTAGCTGGGCTGGTGCAGCTGTGGACATCGAGGGCCTGCTAGACATGCTCAACGCGCACTTCATGGTGAGGGGCGGTCGGTTGTGTGGTGGGATGTGAATCCAGTGTCACACTGTGGGCAAGAACCACCTGGGCCTACGGCACGAGCCGGAACGGCTCGGAACACGGGGCAACGGGTTACGTGATGGTGGGAAGATTCTGAGCGTGTCATTTGCGTGAAAGGGTGCGGTAGTGGCATCTGGGAGGGACGCCTGGACATGCTGAACGCTCGCTACACGGTGTGGGTCGTCTGCGCATGGGGGTACGCGTACAACGCGAGGAAACCCTGGCCATGGATGTGTGCCGCAGTGGATGCGGTGTGGGGTAGACGTGGGTTGAGTGGCATGACCCCTGGATGGGCCGCCTTGCCATTCCAAGCGCGTGCCCTTAAGCGAAAGCGCTCTCCCGTCCTGGACAGCTTGTCTGACGGCAGCGGACACCCAGTCCGTGCCTGACTCAACTCCCTGTGATGTTGGACACTCTCTTGTCCATTCTATGAAAGGTAGTGCAGCGCATGCTGGCGTGTGTGGACCACAGCGCCGACCAGCACCCTCCTTATCCACGCCACCCGATTAACCCACGCTGCTGCTATTACACATCAACCCCACCAGGTGGTGCAGCGCATGCTGGACATCTGGTCCGACCACAGCGCCCACCAGCACCTCGCGCGCCTGGACGTGGTCATCGTGGTGCTCATCCTCATAGAGGTACGTATGTGTAGCCAGCCTGTGACGGAGATGTGTGTTCAAAGTACAGGTGCTTGCCCGCCCAGCAGCAGCCCGCATCGCTGCCCCCAGCCCACTGCCACGCGTCAGCGCACGTAGCCCCCTTGTGTTCCCTCACGCACCGCTTCCCGCATTGCTGACCACGCGTCGGCTGGGGCCACCCTACACCCCGCACCCCGCCATGTCGAACGACTTGCCTTCGTCCTGCAGGCACCAGCGTTTCCCTACCCGCTTACGCCGTACACTGTTTCCTCGCTCTTCACGAGATGCTGTACAACTGACATCCCTGTTACTTTGCCGCTCTGCGCTTACCCCACACCCCGCACCTCGCAGGTGTTCATGGCGGCTGCCGAGGTGGTGGGCTTCATCATGCGGCGGCGCGGCTGGCACTACCACGGGCCCACGCTGTGGGACATCATATTTGGCCGCCACCGCCACACGCCCTCACTGGCGGGCATGGGGGGCATGGGAATGGGCATGGGCGGGGGGCTTGACGGGGGCTTTGGGGGCGCGGGGATGGGGGCAGCGGCTGGGTGGATGTGAGGCGCATGGGGCGCAAGTGGGTTTCAGCGACAGGGTCATCAACATGTTGTTACGGGGTGCTCGAGGGCGGGGTGGCGCCGTCGACGGGGAGGAGGAGAGGCCGGAGAGAGGTGTGTGGTGCGTGCTGTGTTTAGTCCGGGGTGCGGGGGTTGCTGGAGCCCAGGAGGTAGCCGGGTAGGAACCTGAAGCACTAGTGCAGGTGGGGTTGCTGCTTCCCTGTTGGTGGGCCGTGGAGCATTGCATCTTGCATGTGCATTGGTCATACGGTTTGGTGCACTCATGTTCCAAGGGCGCTCGCCCTTCATGCGCGTTACTACCTGGCGGTTGGTTTTCCTGGGGTACAGACGTACAGGGGTGACAGCAGGGGAGACTCTCCCCTGGGTGACAGAGCGCAGCAGCGCACTGCGAGCGAAGTCTGGTGGCGGCATCGCTAGTTCCGCAAAAAATATGTTTGCAGAGCGTGGCGAAGGTACTAATTGTCCTGCGCTGCCGTTCGTTGATTTACTGACAGGATACAAGGACAAGGTCTTGTATGTGGTGCTGGCGGTCCGTGTAAGCTGGTGTGCAGACTGGCAGGATTCCTCATCGGCCTGTGCACTCGAGCGCAACCTGCCCGTTGGAGCTGGTGGGCGTCGAGGCAAGGTTGCCCTTGTGGGCAAGGCGCGGCCAGTGTAATTGTGTACGTTCGCATTTACGGTACGCGGTGATGTAACCACTACATCGAGTTTGACTACTGGGTGTACGGCGCGGGCTGTCGCTCTGGCGTGTGGCCTAACATCAGGATATGGGCACATGGCCACATGGATTCAATGCTTGGGTGTAGAGGATCATCAGCGGGACGCTAGAACTCCCGCGTGGCATGACAGGTGCAGAGGCAGGCGGAACACGTGGCCGGCCTTGCAGGCTGTTGGCGGTTGGCACCACCGCCTGAGTCCTGAGTCCTGACCTGCACCGTGGTATCCCAGTGGACATCGAGCCGTACGCGCTACGGTTATAGAGGAAAGCGGTGTGTTGCAGACACCCCACACGGCGGCTCCATTCCATGGAGCGACTGGCAAGGCGTCCCACAGCTACCCTACCCGGGCCCCGGGCCCCGAAACCACACGATCAACAGCTGGTGCGGCAGAGGGCGCAAACCGTCACAGGTCGCTTATATCATTTCTTCACAACCACAGCAGCACGTACAATTGCCGTCACCCCTGCTCAAGTGGCTTGTCGAACCCGCTCTCCAGAAGCGACCCAACACTGCAACTGGCGAACTTGATTGATACTACTACGATGGATTATTGAATTCTCGTCGCCTGGTTGTCGGAAACAGCAACGATGCCCAGAGGCAGAAATTGGGACGCGACCGTTGCACTAGCTTTACTACTAGTGTTGCAGCTTGGCGCTCAGACAATCGTTCCTGTTTCAGGACGATCATTACAACAGTCTCAGCAGGCATGTAGCGTGATCTACCGGCGATCGCCGGGATGGCTGAAGCTGTGGAGGTTGGCCTCGTGTAACGCGACGCTTGCCGTGCTCACAGGAGATACCTCACGTAGACGATTGTGGTCTTTGCTTTCACTGCGTCGCCGATGCAACACCACCTCCTGTTCGGCCTGAGGACATTATAGAGGCAAACTTCCAGCCCAGCAATGTCACAGTCAAGCAAAAGCTTCCCCTGTGCCATGAGTGCCGGGGTTGCACTACCACGCTACAGCTCATGGTGCGTACACGCGTCGAGGCAAGGCCCTTGCGGCCTGCTCCGCCTGCCGGTCGGCCCCTCGACCCATATGCGACACCTGTGCCTCGTGCAGACCAGCGTTGGGCAAAAGAAGCTGTTCGGGACATGGTTCAAGGATGAGCAGGGAGCTTCTCCAAGCTGGCTATTCGTTGCACCCACGGACAAAATCCCGAATAAGAAGGCCATCGTCAAGGTGGCCTGCATCCCCGTGGGCAAGCACGTGCGGAACAAGTTCGCGGCGTGCCACCCGGAATTAGCCCTAAAATATGCAAAGATCTACCTGGCTATCGAGAAGCTGGCAGAGGACTGTGGGCTGACAGGTGGGGCAGGGTGAGGCCAGGCGGGTGCCTGTACGGCACTACCTTCTGCACGTGGGGCAAGGCAACATGGGCTATCCAGGTTGTGGGCATGGCCTCCGCGCTTGCCTTGTGCTGCATGCTCTGGTCGCACTTACACAGCCTGTCAGGTGTCGTCTCCTTCCTCACGTGGCCGTCCCTTAACCTTCTCCTGGCGGCGTTGCGACCGCAGACGTGGTTCCCAAGATCTGGGTTGACTGGGTCAACGCAGTCATCCCGGAGGTGGGCTACCACATCAGGTGCGTGGCGGCCAGGGCAGGGGAGGACAGCACTTGATACCGGTACCGGCAGCGGTGATACGAGCAGCTTGGGCGGCGGCGGCAGCAGTAGCTGCAGCAGCTACAGCTGCGCATGGCGTGACGGCGGAGGGCAGGCAATGCCTGTCCTCGGCAGCGGCAGCGGCGGTGCGAGCGACTTGGGAGGCAGCACGGGCGGCAGCAGCACGAGCAGCAGCGTGCACGGATGCATGCCGGCATGGATGTGCGCCCAGGGACCTGGTAGGACGCTGGAGGCACGCGCCAGCGGCAGGGCAAGGGGCAGACTCTGTTGCTGTGCTGCGGCGGTGTCACAAGGCGCACGGTGGCGGCCAGCCCCCGTTCATCTGCACACGCGCAGCACGCCTGGGGTTGGCCCAGAAGCCTGGAAGTCGAGGGAACCCGGGGTAGCTGCAGCAGCTCGGAGCTCAGGCGGTCGGGGACTCGGGCGGAAGGGCTGGACTTGGGCACGTGCCTCCTGAAGGGCGCGCTGTGCCTGTTAAGGTTGTCGCCTTCTACTTCCCTACCCCACGTTCAGCACGTGGCGCTGTGGGCTATGCCAGGGGCTTGGACCTCCCGGCTGCCCTAGTGTAGCATATGGGGCAGGGCAGAGCCACGCCGGGTGGGGATGTGCTGGCCTCGTGCCGGCTGGCGGCTGTTTCTCAGGATCTGTGCCTTCTCAGGACTCTCCCTGCTAACCTGGCCGTAGGTGGCTGGGCCTGTGGATGGAGATGGTGGACGGCATCAGCTTGGAAAACCTGGTGGGTTATGCAGTGGGTGGGTGGTCTGGATCCTTGGGGGCTCGGCCGTGCTGGGTTGGGGCAGCATCTTGGGTGGGGTTTGGCTTGACTGGCGCACGTGCCCGGGGGTCGGCTACCTATCCGGCCCGGGCAGGGCAGGGCGGACGGCGCACAGTGGCCTGTGTTGACCAGGCGCCGCCGTACAGGCCCTTAACAGGCTGCACGGGCAGGAGGCCTCCGGGGTCAGAGGCAGGGGCGCAAGTGTAGGCTCCGGCTCCTTACTGCCGGCCTCGGTTGCGGCTCCAAGGGGCTCGACAGCGGAGTGCCACTCGTTGTGGCTGGCAGCTGCATGGCAGGGTCGCCAGTTTCCGGGTTGTTTCGGGCTGCTGAAACGCCGTGCAGGGATGGAGTAGGGTGGGTTATGGCGCAGAAACGGCCGTGGGAAAGGGTGGATGCGCTCGGGGCAGGAGGGCGGACTGCGTGGGCAAGAGGCGATTAAGCAGTGTTGGGGAAGGCGAGGAGAGGGAGCGGGCGGGGCCGGGCACAGCGGCGGTGTTGGGATGGGCTGTGTGGCCAAGGGGGGGATGCGCTGGTTGCTGGATCCCACGCACTACGCACGCATATAGGTGCTGCAGCAGAGCGGGCCACCGGGGCGCCAGGCAAGGGGGCTTTGCCACGTGGCATGGCATGCGGTACAGTGTCGCACAGGCGCCACGCAGGGCTCTTGGAACTTGAGTTGGAGGAGGGGCAGCCTCGCCAATAGCCCACCGCGCTGGCGCTGCCCCGGAAAGGACCAAGCGGAGCGCTTGGAAGCCGTGCACCTCGCAGGAGCAACAGCGGGAGCGGTGGCAGGGGCCAGCGTGCCGCTACCGCGTACCTGCCTGCTGCCGGATCCTCACCCCAACCCTATCTGCCGCCTCGCCCCGCCAGGTGCGGCTGGGCAACCCCATGATGCACCCCGACGACCTGCTGGACATCCTGCACAACAAGGTCAACCACACGCAGGTGGGTACCTGTTATGTACGTGTGTGTAGAGAGTGTAAGAGTGCGCACGTACACACACCTTGCCGTGTCACCGGTAAAGGGAAGTGCAAACACGTGCCATAACCTACGGCAGGGCTTTCCGCACAACGAGGTCAACCACATGCAGGTGCTTTTATGTGTGTGTAATGTGGCATGGAAGGCGGGCGCGGCCTCTTGCGATAACTGTTGTCATGCTGCATGGAGGTAGCTGCGCGTAGTGCGTGTTGGGCGGACTGGCCGCTACATTCGGCAGTGGCGGTGTGCGACCACACGCTCACGGCAAATGCGTGTTGCTGGCATGCACGGTTGCACAGGCGCACGGGTTATGCTAGGAACGCCTCTCAGCAGCCTTGCTCCGGAACACTGGGAACCCCTCAAGCTCCCTGCACCGCCGCCACGAGTTGCCTACCTGTGGCAACGCCACTTGAGTGCCAAGTATGAACCCACGTCTGGTCCCCCGCGCAGACCATCCACGCCGCCATCTTCGACCTGCTCACCAGCCAGAACGACCGGCACGCCCAAAACATCTTCATCAACGGGGATGGGTCCATCCGGCTGATCGATAACGAGGTGGGGCGGGGGTGCGGGGCGTGAGGGGGCGGCTCGGACACAGGCCACAGCGCGTGGGCGGGCGGGCGGCGGGCGGCGGGCTGGTGGTGTTGATGCCGCGTTTAAACGCAGATGGCCTGCACAGCCAGGGCCGGGACGCACCAGTGAGCGGGGATGGCAGAAGCGGAAGCACAGGCGGTACGGAGCGATCTGCGCTCGCTCCATCACCTGCAACCTTGGATTTTGCCGCGTTTTCCGATTGCTTTTCGTCACAATCGGTGCGGGATTGACGGTGTAAGGAGTCACTCTACCGCCGGATCCCGCTTCGGCCGTCCCACCGTCCCACCGTCCCACCCTTTCTACCCTCGAACCCGCCGCAGCGCGCCTTCTACGAGAACCAGATCCTGGCCGCCGACTCCATCCTGCTGCCCACCACCAAGAAGTACGCCATCAACGTGATGGAGAACGCGTGGATCCACAAGTTCGCAAACTGGGGCAACAAGGTGCGCTATTCCCCGCGTGCCCGCGCGGTCATGTTGCTGCAGCAGGCTTTTGGACACATGCAGGTTATGGGATATGGAGCTGCCTCTCTCGGTTGCGGCACCTCCTGGACAACGGTTGCATGCGGCGGTTAGGCGGTGGGCCGTTAGCGGGAGGATGTCTGGCATGGCAGCTCCGTGTCTTAGCCTCCGCGCCGCTGGACCACAACACAAAGACAAGCCGTGATACGCTGTGCGCCCTTAGACGATGAGGTCCGCTCGGACCCGCCTCTTCTTTCGCGTACCGCAACCTCCTAGAAACAACGCCGTACTTTGCGCCCCTTGACCACCACCCTCAGGTGCCCCAGTGCTGGGCCAACGTGGCGCTGCTGTTCGACTACCGCTGCTACGTGCCGGGAGGGAGGATGGGCAAGAACCTGCCCCCGGATGTGAGCTGAAGGGGGGGGAAACAAAGTAGTAGTATGGGAGCTAGTGGGGGGGGGGGGCGCGGGGGGAGCTGAAGGGCGAAGGGGGAGGGAGCAGCACAGCGCGGGGCGGGCCGGGGCGGCGCCCGTGCCTGCAGTCAAGGGCAAACGGACGCCCATACGCGAGTTCGATGAGCAGAAGCAGTACGGAACATGGATGTGCCCCAGGCATGGTGCACTGTGTCCGTTCGCGTAGCGTCACCCGGTTGTAATCTGCTGCTGCTGCTGCGAGGGGTTTGGGAAATCCCTGGCCGCCTGTCTCGCTATCCTCCGTCCCATGCTCCCCCTTGCTGCCCACTCCCTGACCCCCAGGTGGCCAAGTGCGTTGCGCACATCGCCAGCCTGGGCGCCGAGGGCACGGAGCGCGAGTACGGCCTGCCCAACCGCCACACGGCGGAGGCGCTGTTCAACCGCTCCAAGGGTGGGTTCGGGGGTGAGGGGTTGGCGGTAGGGAGGGGTGGCGGGACCGTGGGGAGGAGCTTCAGCTGGTGGCCTGCTCTGCGGCTAACGCGCCTCGCACCATGCCGCGGTTGGTGGGGTCGTTCTGCACGCACACGGCGTCTTGAAGAAACTATATCTTACCCCTTTGCTGGCTCGTTCCGCCCTTCGCCCCCCGCAGCCATGCACGAGCAGGGCCTTGAGTACGCCCTGACGGAGGGCTTCCCGCGCAACCCCAACCCCTGGCGCTACAAGTTCACGCCGCCGTGCTGCAAGATCAAGCACACGGACACGTACCGCTGCGCGCACGACTGGAGCCCCGACACCTCCATCCCCAAGGGAGACCCCATCACGGGCAAGGAGTGGACACACCCGCGGCCAGACCCGGGGACGTACGAGGGTGGCACCGTCTTTTAGGCACCGCAGAGAAGAGTGATATACCTTTAAATTGGGACAGAGTGGTTGGAAACGGGCTAGGTAGTGGCGCCGTGTGCGCGCTGTGAGGGGGCAATCAGCGGACTTGACACTTGCGATGTAAGCGTAAGGATAAACTGGCGATGAACGGTGGGGCTTGGGGCACGCTGGCATCTTGTGGCTCCAGCGTGGTACAGCCCAGCCGGCGTGGTAGCATACCTGGGTCTAGCCGTGGCCGCCTGCGTGCTGCCATGAGCTGCACGTTGCACGCCGTGAGCAACAGCTGGCAAGAGGAAGCGTATCGTGCCGGTGGGCAGGCTGTACAGGGCGGTGCAGTGCAGTACAGCACGGGTCAGGTACGTGGGCTGACAGCAGGCGACTGGTGGACAGATGAATGAATCAAAAATACTGAAGGGCTTCGTTTTTGACTGGTGTAAATTACTGAAGGGCTCGGGTAGTTGCGTGGCTTGTGTGTTGCGGCATGACGTGTGGGAACGGACGCTGGTCGCGGCCCTGGTGGCAAGGGCGCACGTGGGCGCCACGGCTGATGATGATGCATGGCAACTTGCTGATACGTTTTGGACACAGAGCGAGCTTGACTGCGGGCGCCTTGCTGAGTGCGCAATCTGCATTACAGTGGCTGGGAAGGATTCCTGGTGCTCCCCTCGTGCTGCTTGAGCGTATTCCAAACCTTTGTGGGGGCACAACTGGGCACCAGCTGCCAGGGGGAACCAGGGAAACAAGCTGATGGCATATCGCGCAAGCCGTGCTGGTGTGAAGAGTTCTGCATAGATCATGGAAGGCGAGGATTACGTAAGCGACTGAGTTCCTGGCCCTAACGGTGGGGCGAGAGTGCCTTGGTATCGCCACGTGCCGCAGATGAGTTGACAATTGTCCCATGCCACGACATAGGCGCAGCCCATGAATGATAAACCGCTGCCCGGAGTTAGGAGCCCGTGTTTTGACACACGTAAGTTCCTTCGGCTCGGGTCTCTTACGGCTGTTACGGAAAGCCAGGTAGGTTGCGTTCGGCCGTTGGGGTGCATGGGGTGTGAAGAATCGGTACACGGGGCTAGATTGCGAATCAGCACCAGTTGAGGGCACAGCCTGGATGTGATAAACTACGTATACTATCTCATTCATAATGCGACGTTGAGTTGTCCTTCTCACCTTACTCTTGCCCTGCTGACGGCACACAGGCCCTCCACCTCTGCCTATTGCTACACACCAAAAGCATACAAATAACAGCGTTATATAATTGTGCTTTCAATGGCCTGAGTTCAGATGGAGACCGGTTAGCCTCTTTGTAAGCAACAATTAGGATGGGCGTGCAGGCCGGGCTTCTGAACCTGCACCATCTGCACTGCCCAGCGTGGCTGTTTTCGGGGCATGGAGAGTTGCAATGCAGCAATCGAGCGGCGTCGGGCAAAGGTGAGCCTTCAGCGGAAGAAGGGCCCTGTCCTTTGAGACAGTAGGCGCCTGGGGTTATCGGGAGCTAACATGTCTCTAAATAGCAGGCGATGGAAGAACGCTCCAGTCTCTTTTGGTGCGACTCGGCTTTGCGCAAAATGGCAGCACTCTCGACTTGGACACCCACGCCTCCTGCCGGTAAGCGGTAAAGGGCGAAGTGCATAATATATTGTTGTGCAAAGGGGCCTGCCCAGTCAAGGTCTGCGTTGTGCGTTCCTGATAAATCCCTCGTCCTCTGCAGGCTTGACAATGGCATACACGCCGTGGACGTGCTGAAGATATCCAGCACAGATAATCAGACTGATGCGATTTTGGTGCTGGAGGGGAATGCCTCTGCGCGAGGAACAACGACATGCAAACAGGTCGGGCAGGCTGTGCGGCCCGAGCAATTTGCCATAACAAGAGGAAAAGCACGCATACATTGATGCGCGGGATGTTTTGGGCAGGGTCACGGTATACACTTGTGCTTACTAAGAGTGCCTGTGTGAACTGCTCTCTTGGGTTGCACCACCTGCGGCAGGGAAGTATGCTTTCAGTGCCGCTATTCTGTGGATAGCCGTAAAATCCACGTGTAGCAACGCTGGAACCGCCACACGAACAACGACGCAGCTTACTCTCCAACCGGCAGGCATCGACACAAACAAATGCGCTGCGTAATAGACTGCTTAAGGCCCCTGGCCTCGACGCTAGCTCCCTCACGTTCCCACATGTCTACACTGTCCGCGCGCCGGTCCCTGCGCAGGCCCACGCCCAGGCGGATGCCGTGGTCGCATCGGCGCGCGAGGAGCGCCTGCGGGAGCAGCTGCAGACGCTGCAGCGCAAGCTGCTAAACGTTGTGGCGCGCAACGAGCTGCTCAGCACGCGCCTCACAGGCCTGCACTCTGTTTGCCTGGAGATCTCGGAGCAGCTGCAGAGCGCCGACGTGCGGCTGCGGCTCGAACCCGATGTGGGTCAGCACCTGCAGCACCTGTGCGACACGTGCCTCAGCTACAGCGACTCGGACACGTGGCGGGGCGCGGAGTCCTTCGCGCGCTGCGCCAGCCACGACGACCTAGGCGTCGAGTCGGACGTCGACCTGCTGGGCTTCAGCGGCCCCGCCCACGACTCCTCCTCCACCGTGCCCGTCCCCGCCGTACTGCCGCTGCCGCTACACCTCCTCCCCGATCAGCGGTCCAGCGGCCACGTCGGGCACTCCTTGAGCAAGCACCTGTCCGGCTGTGCACACGCTGAGCACACCGGCGACTACAACTCGCTGCTGAAGAGCTTCCTGGCGCTGAAGGCGTCCTACGAGGTGCTGCTGCACCAGCAGGACACCGCGCTGCTGCACCTGCAGTCCTCCACCACCACCGCCAGCCCGCATGTGGCCAGCGCAGGGGACGTGCTCCCTGGCGTGCAGCTGGTGGACCTGCCGAATATGGCCAGCTGCATGTCGGTGCCCCAGGCGGACAGCCAGGCGCAGTGGAACGGCGGGCTGCAGCCCCCCTGGGAGCTGGCAGAGGGTGCTGCTACGGCTGGGGCCCGGGAGGTGCGCTGCAGCGGCGCCGGCTATGGCCACGGGCACGGCCACGGCGGCAGCAGCGTCGGCAGGGTGATAGGGCTGCATGGGAGGACTGGGCTGCTGGGCCAGAACGGTTCAAGCGGTGGGGGTGCGGCTGGGGCAGGCTTGTCCCGGGACGCGTCAGCCCTGGGCTTGGCCTCAGCGACGGGCGTGGGGTCGACGGCTTCGTACGGGGGCGATACGGCGGCGGAGGAGCTCAAGGTTGGTAGGGCTTGGGCAGGAGGTTGGAGCAGGGTTCCATGGGGGGACACGTGTCTGTCCCTCCAGGCACGGTTCGCGCAAACGGTGACGTGCCTGGATCGTCCAGTTGGCCCAAGCTGGCGAGGTGCAGTCACCAGTCAATAGGAAATGGTATTGCCTTTATGTACGTGGCCTATGTACTCCTTAAGCCACTGCAAGCGTTGTCCTAAACCTAAATGTTGCCAGTGCAGTAACAGCGATCCTCTGCACTGCGTGCTGCAGGCCCAGCTGGACAAGGTCCTCCTAGATAAGGCCGAGGAGAAGGCGGAGTTCGACAAGGTGCTGGCACGGACCGTGCGGGAGGCGGTGGCTATGAAGGCCGTGGCTGACAAGGCTAAACTCGACCTCGCGGAGGTGCAGGTGGGGCGGGGGCCTTGCGCTGCGTGCGATGCGGCTAGCTTGCGGTCCAGCAGCACTGATATCCCATGGTGGTCGTGCTGGAGCACCACATTACAAGATTATGTGTATCGAGATGCCTAGGGTGGCTTGGATGACTTGTATTGCTGCTGCCGTATGTCAACTTCAGGGAGCTGCCGCCTGCGCCAAGGCGCAGTTCGATAAGTTCGTGCTGGACAAAACGGAGGAGAAGGCGGAGTTTGACCGCGCGCTGGAACACAGCGGCCAGAAGGCAACGGTGCAGAAGGCCGTGGCCGACAAGGCCCTGCTGGACATGGGCGAGATGCAGGTGGGTGCAGTGCTGTTTGGATACAGGTGTCGGCACTCGGGTGTGTGGGATGAGCCAATGCAAGTCTTGTGTATCAGAGCTCCTAACCTAACGCTCGTGAGGTTGGCCAGTAAGAGTGTTGCGCAGACACGCGCATTTTTCCTGGTGATCTGGCATATTAGGGTTGACGTATGTCACTGGCGACGCGAGACAAGGAGAACACGCGCTATGCAGAGCTGTCAGCTTGCTGAAGCCTCATCTGTGGGCCGCTACCCCACCACCTCGCAGGCCTCCGCGGTGGCCGCCAAGGCCCGGTTTGATAAGCTTGCGCTGGACAAAGCGGAGGACAAGGCGGTCTTTGACCGCGTCCTGGAGCACAGCGTTCAGGAGGCAGCGGCGCAAAAGGCGGTGGCCGACAAGGCCCTGCTGGACATGGGAGAGATGGAGGTGAGCTTCGTGCAGAATGCTTGTGGGCCTGTACGCGTGGGAATACTGGTCGCCAGGCATGGCTGTGTACGCCGAGCCCCGGCCATACACGCACAGGAGGTCGGGCACAAGAAGACAAGCCGGCGGGATTGCTGCGCAGACTTCGCACCCGTTAGCCGTGTTGCTGCTTTCGGATGCCTGAAGAAGTACATGCGTTGGGGTTTTGATACCGGTACGTCACTGCGGATGCAAACCAATGAGGGCGCACGACGTGCAAGGCTGTCAGCTTGCTGAGGCCTCCGTACACGGCCGCTGCCGAACTACCTCGCAGGCCTCCGCGGTAGCTGCCAAGGCGCAGTTCGACAAGTTCGTGCTGGACAAGGCGGAGGAGAAGGCGGAGTTCGACCGCGCGCTGGAGCACAGCGTCCAGAAGGCAACGGTGCAGAAGGCCGTGGCCGACAAGGCGCTGCTGGACATGGGCGAGATGCAGGTGGGGTGACAGGAGTCCTGCTATGCGATGTACAGCATGGTGCCTTGGCAGATTTGTGGTGTTGCCTGCAACTGCCTTTGTGCCTGGTGCGAAGTTGGGTTACGGCAAGCCTATCCGTGCGGGCGAGCTTCCTCCTGTACTGATTAGCTTTATCTGCACAAGTTCGGCTCACCATAAGCCGTCTGGGCCGTCTTGCACAACGCTACTCAGGCGTCTGCCGTCGCCGCCAAGGCTCAGTTCGATAAATTCGTGCTGGACAAGGCGGAGGAGAAGGCGGAGTTTGATCGCGTGCTGGAACACACGGCGCAGGAGGCGGCCGCGCAGAAGGCCGTGGCCGACAAGGCCCTGCTGGACATCGGAGAGATGGAGGTAGGTGTAACATGGCTTGGCTACCGGTCTGGGCATTCGGGCGTGTGGGATGAGCAAATGCACGGCTGTGGAGTCCAACCTCCCAGCCTAGACGGTTAGGAGGCCCAGTACCAGGAGATAAGGTGGTGAGAACGATGCACAGGCTCCCGCACCTGGTGGTGCTCAGGTGGTCCAAAATTCGTGTTCGGGGTTGCCATATGCCACTGTGGATGTAAGACAATAGAACACTCGCTCACGCGGCACGCAACGCTGTCAGCTTGCTATGGCCTCGTTTTTGGGCCGCTACCCCATTACCTCGCAGGCCTCCGCGGTGGCCGCCAAGGCCCAGTTCGACAAGTTCGTGCTGGACAAGGCGGAGGAGAAGGCGGAATTCGACAAGGTCCTGGAGCACAGCGTCCAGAAGGCAGCGGCGCAGAAGGCCGTGGCCGACAAGGCGCTGCTGGACATGGGCGAGATGCAGGTGGGTGCAGTGCTGTTTGGCTACAGGTGTTGGCATTCGGGTGTGTGGGATTAGCTAATGCACGTCTGTGTACCTCGAGATCCTAGCATCACACGCTCAGTAGGATAGCCAGTATGAATGCTGCGCAGACTCGTGCGCTTTCTTTCTTGTGCTCTGGTATATTAGGGTTGCCATGTCACGGCGGACGCGAAACAAGGAGAACACGTGCTCACGCGGCATGCCAAGCTGTCAGCTTGCTGAAGCCTCATCTGTTGGCCGCTACCCCACCACCTCGCAGGCCTCCGCGGTAGCCGCCAAGGCACAGTTCGATAAGTTCGTGCTGGACAAGGCGGAGGAGAAGGCGGAGTTTGACCGCGCCCTAGAGCACAGCGTTCAGGAGGCAGCGGCGCAAAAGGCCGTTGCCGACAACGCGCTGCTGGACATGGGCGAGATGGAGGTGAGCTTAGTGCGAATGTCCATGGTTCTGGTGCAGAATGCTCATGGTTCTGGACGCGTGAGGGTAGCCAGGCATAGCTGTGTACGTCGCGCCCCGGCCGTACACGCACAGGAGGTCGGGCACAAGGAGACACGCCGGCAAGATGGCTGCGCAGCCTCCTGCACCCGTTTGCCGTGTTGGTGCTTTTGGACGTCTGGGAAGTACATGGGTTGGCGTTGCCGTACCCGTACGTCACTCAAGTCCGGAAACGAGCAGGGCACGCGACATGCAAGACTGTCAGCACGCTGAGGCCTCCTTACTCGGCCGCTACCCAACTACCTCGCAGGCCTCCGCGGTATCCGCCAAGGCGCAGTTCGATAAGTTCGTGCTGGACAAGGCGGAGGAGAAGGCGGAGTTTGACCGCGCCCTAGAGCACAGCGTCCAGCAGGCAGCGGTGCAAAAGGCCGTGGCCGACAAGGCGCTGCTGGACATGGGCGAGATGCAGGTGGGTGCCGTGCTGCTTGACTACGGGTGTTGGCATTCGGGCGTGTTGGGTGAGCCAACGCACGTTTGAGACTTCAAGTTCATAGCCGAACACGCTGAGAGGTGCAGCACCAGAGGTCAGCCGGTACGGCGGCTGCGCAGGCTCCCGCGCCCTGCACTTCCTTCTTGTGCTTTGCTGTATGGGCAAAGCATGTGTGGGGGGTCGCCAAAAGTCATAGCGGACGCGAGGCAAGGAGGACACGCGCCCACGCGGCGTGCAAATAAAGCTGTCAGCTTGCTGGGGCCTCATTTATGGGCCTCTATCCCATTACCTCGCAGGCCTCTGCAGTGGCCGCAAAGGCGCAGTTCGACAAGTTCGTGTTGGACAAGGCGGAGGAGAAGGCGGAGTTCGACCGCGCGCTGGAGCACAGCGTCCAGAAGGCAGCGGCGCAGAAGGCCGTGGCCGACAAGGCCCTGCTGGACATGGGCGAGATGCAGGTGGGGTGACAGGGTCTTGCTATGCGGTATGCAGCATACGGCCTTGGCCCGTGTAGGACGCTGCCTGCAACTGCCTTTGTGCCTGGTGCTGAAGTGGGTTACGGCATGCCTATCCGTACGGGCGAGCTTCCGACTGTACTGGATAGCTCTGACTGCGCAAGTACGTCACACCGTGAGCCGTCTGGGCCGTCTTGCACAACCCTACTCAGGCGTCTGCTACCGCCGCCAAGGCCGAGTTCGACAAGTTCGTGCTGGACAAGGCGGAGGAGAAGGCGGAGTTCGACAAGGTGCTGCAGCTGTCCACCGACCAGGCGGCGGCGCAGAAGGCCATCGCGGACAAGGCCCTGCTGGACGTGGGCGAGATGCAGGTGCGTCGCGGCAGTCTCAGCCATCTGCACAGAGACCAGACACACTGGTGTCGTCGTGACGTGGACATTATCTACACAGCATGGGCATAGTAAAGCCAGTTGCATCGTATAAGCGGGCGCCGTTGAGGTTTACGGTTAGTGCCTTGTCCGAAGCTCGTGCACCCTGGCATGCCCCCGCCTGTCCAGGCTTCTGCCGCCTCCGCCAAGGCCCAGTTCGACAAGTTCGTGCTGGACAAGGCGGAGGAGAAGGCGGAGTTTGATCGCGCGCTGGAGCACAGCATTCAGGAGACCGCGGCTATGAAGGCGGTGGCTGACAAGGCCCTGCTGGACATGGGCGAGGTCGAGGTACGTGTTGGCGTCACGTGTTCCACAAAGTCAGTATCAATTAGCAGAATAATGTACCATTGGTGAGAAGTATGGCAGGAGTCCGTTGTGGCTGTACGGGCCGCCGTCGCCTTAGGTTTATGGTGACCGTGTACAGGGGGAAGCCGCTTGCCTCGTCACGCTGTGGTCAATGAGTGCGGAACAGAGATGCCGTTGCGGATGAGGTCGCTGCACATGCGACGGTTGTTCGCAATGCCCCAAACGTTGCCCACCGCGTCATAGATAGCAAGGCCCTCAGCTTACAAACGGTATCCGCCGCTTCGCTGCTGCCTGCAGGCTGCTGCCACGTCCGCCAAGGCCCAGTTCGACAAGTTCGTGCTGGACAAGGCGGAGGAGAAGGCGGCGTTCGACAAGGTCCTGGAGCACACCACTCAGGAGGCGGCTGCGCAGAAGGCAGTGGCTGACAAGGCCCTGCTGGACATGGGAGAGATGGAGGTGGGCGCGCACGTGGCTGGAAGAATTGGAGGCACCATCGTTCCCTGCAAAAAGCGCATGCAGGGAGGGAACGGATTTTGGTCTGGGCCCTGCTCCACGTGTCATGGCATGTCAACACCAGGGAGACTTGGGTGGCCTGCTGTTAGCTGCTAACGGGTGTCATTTGCTGCCACGTGTCGTTGCCCTAGGCCGCCGCTGTAACGGCGAAGGCCGAGTCCGACAAGTTCTTGCTGGACAAGGCGGAAGAGAAGGCGGAGTTCGACAAGGTGCTGCAGCTGTCCACCGACCAGGCGACGGCGCAGAAGGCCATCGCGGACAAGGCCCTGCTGGACGTGGGCGAGCTACAGGTTGGTAACACCGGGGAGCCGTCGCTGTTTGCGTTCTGCACACGTGAGCGCTTGTGCACGTGGGTATGGGCTGCGGCTCTAAGCATCGGTTGCTGCTGCCTACCTGCAGGCTTCTGCAGCCTCCGCCAAGGCTCAGCATGACAAGTTCGTGCTGGACAAGGCGGAGGAGAAGGCGGAGTTCGACAGGGTGCTAGAACAGACGGTGCGGGAGGCGGCCGCGCAGAAGGCTGTGGCCGACAAGGCCCTGCTGGACATGGGAGAGATGGAGGTGGGCGCGCGTGTGGCTGTGACGACTGCATGTTGGTGTACCATCGTTCCCTGCAACAAAGCGCATGCATGGAGGCACCCAGTTCTCCCCTGGGCCTTGCTTCATGCGTCACGTAGATGCAATGTTGGGTTTGGTCGCCTGCTGTCGGCTGCTTACCGCGTGCTGGTTACTGCCACGTGTGGTTACCCTAGGCCGCCGCTGTAACGGCAAGGGCCGACTTTGATCAGCTCGTGCTGGACAAGGCGGAGGAGAAGGCGGAGTTCGACAAGGTGCTGCAGCTGTCCACCGACCAGGCGGCGGCTCAGAAGGCCATCGCGGACAAGGCCCTGCTGGACGTGGGCGAGCTCCATGTGGGTGACGCGCAACAGTTTGCGGCCGTGCACATGTTAGCGGAAGCTATTTGTGGGCTTAGGCTGCAACTGTCAGCACCTGTTGCCCCTGCCTTCCTGCAGGCTTCTGCCGCCTGCGCCAAGGCCCAGTTCGACAAGTATGTGGCCGACAAGGCGGAGGAGAAGGCGGAGTTCGACCGCGCCCTAGAGCACAGCGCCCAGAAGGCAGCGGCGCAGAAGGCCGTGGCCGACAAGGCGCTGCTGGACATGGGCGAGATGCAGGTGAGCATAATGCAAATGCACTATGGGTCGGGACTCGTCAGGATGACCAAGCATGGCTGGGTACGCCGTGCGCTGGCCAGAACACACAGGTGGCCCGGCACCAGGAGATCAGCCGGTACGAGGGCTGCACAGACTCCTGCACCGTTAGCCGTGTTGGTGCACAGGCGGCCCGGCACAATGCGACAAGCCGGCGAGACTGTTGCGCAGACTCCTGCAACCCATAACCGGGTTGGCTTTCCAGGTATCGGGAAAGCAAATGCTTTGGGGGTGCCATACCGGCACACCACTGCTGATGCAATACTGGGGGCACGTGGAGGGCACACGACATGCGAGGCTATCAGCTTGCTAATGCTTACGGATATGTTCGCTACCCAACTACCTCTCAGGCCTCCGCGGTAGCCGCCAAGGCCCAGTTCGACAAGTTCGTGCTGGACAAGGCGGAGGAGAAGGCGGAGTTCGATCGCGCGCTGGAGCACAGCGTCCAGAAGGCAGCGGTGCAGAAGGCTGTGGCCGACAAGGCGCTGCTGGATATGGGCGAGATGGAGGTGAGTCTCCCGCCATGGTCTCTGGCATCCTGCAGCTATCTTCGCGAGAATGCAGTGCATCCCTGTCCTAGGCACGTGTAGACTACGGAAGAAGGGCCCCGTTGATGCAACCAAGAAGGGAAAAACCACAAGAACTGGTTCGTGCGACCCTTTGATACTGCAGGCGTCTGCGGCTGCCGCCAAGGCGAAGTTCGACAAGTTCGCGGCTGATAAGGCCGAGGAGAAGGCGGAGTTTGACCTGGTGCTGGCGCAGTCGGTTAAGGAGACGGCAGCGCAGAAGGCTGTGGCTGACAAGGCCCTGCTGGACATGGGCGAGATGGAGGTAGGTGTTGAGGTCTGTTGTGGCGCTACATGTTGCGAGCCCGGTCTGGCACCCTATCGCATGCCAGCGTCTTACTTGCTCGACCTGGATGCTTTTCCTGCCACTGCTGCTGCGACGAGCACGGCATAGTTCAACAAGTTCATGCCTTACCGTGGTGCCTTGTCCGAAGCTCTTGCACCCTGGCATGCCCCCGTCTGTCCAGGCTTCTGCCGCCTCCGCCAAGGCGCAGTTCGACAAGTTTGTGCTGGACAAAGCCGATGAGAAGGCGGAATTCGACCGCACGCTGGCGCAGTCGGTTCAGGAGGCGGCAGCGCAGAGGGCCGTGGCCGATAAAGCCCTGCTGGACATGGGCGAGATGGAGGTGCGTTCCGCGAATGGACCTCGTCAGCTAGCTGTACCTAGCAGTTAGTTGCGCCTTTCAGCTACAGCGCAGGGCAGCTGGAGGGCATGGCAGAGCGGGGTATCCGAATTCCAGCCAGGGAGTCGCTGCATGACAGCCTTTCTTTAGTGCACGGGTCAGTAGACACGCAGGACTGAAATGAAGGTGAGCTGCCCTGACTTTGGCGCTGCAGGCTTCTGCCGCCTCCGCTAAGGCGCAGTTCGACAAGTTCGTGCTGGACAAGGCGGAGGAGAAGGCGGCGTTCGACAAGGTCCTGGAGCACACCACTCAGGAGGCGGCTGCGCAGAAGGCTGTGGCCGACAAGGCCCTGCTGGACATGGGAGAGATGGAGGTCGGTTGGAGCAGTTGCACGTACGTTTAGGGTCTCCAGCTCCCTAAGCACTAAGCGAATCGGCAACAATCGCCGTGCACTTGTTCTTCCCGGCTGGCGAGGCGCGCTGCATGGTGCTAGTACGACGACCTCGATAGGCTGGTCCGTTTGAAACGTTTTGCTTCATCCCCGTTGCGCACAGAATGCGGCTGCGGCCAACAAGGCCGAGTTCGACAAGTTCGTGCTGGACAAAGCGGAGGAGAAGGCGGAATTCGACCGCGCGCTGGAACACAGCGTCCAGAAGGCAACGGCGCAGAAGGCCGTGGCCGACAAGGCGCTGCTGGACATGGGCGAGATGCAGGTGCGCCACAGCTGCCAGCTGGCTAGTCATGCCTGTATGGCATACCGGTATGCGCTGGCCCGGTTGGCGAAGGCTTTATTCCACCACGTCTTTAGCCGCCCGTTGATACAATCACGCCACCATGCCCGCTCACCTAAAGCCACGAACCCCAGGTCCCTCACCCTGTACGCACTCAGCCACACACGCTTACGCGCCAATCGCCCATCGGTGGAACGCTGATGCACCCCTCCGCCCCCCAGGCCTCTGCCGCCGCCACCAAGTCCCAGCTGGACAAGGCGCTTGTGGACATGGCGGAGGAGAAGGCTGGGTTCGACCGCGCGCTGCAGGTGTCCAAGGCGCAGGCGGAGCAGCAGAAGGCCATCGCGGACAAGGCCCTGGTCGACATGGGCGAGATGGAGGTGGGGATCTGGATGGGGAAAGCTTCCCGTACTACTGAAGGTGTAGCATTGCTGCAAGGTCAGGGTGCAAAGAAGGTTCTGTGCCCCAGGGGTGTGGGGGATATGGGTCGGCCAAGGCGCGGGCCAGGGGCTGGGTGTAGGCTTCTCCTCCGCATGCTTCGGGTGAGGCGCAATGCGGCGCAAGTTGGTAACGCGCCGTTTGGCTTCCGCAAAAAAGTTTGCAAGGCGGCGTGTCCTCGTGTCGTCGAGGTTTACCAGGGATTTCTGCGCGCTGTACCACTTCAAGGTGAGCCGCCCTCCCTCGGCCCGTTGCGTGCAGAGCGCCGCCGCCGCCACCAAGGCGCAGTTCGACAAGTATGTGGTGGACCAGGTGGAGGAGAAGGCGGCGTTCGACAAGCTAATGCACGACACGGCGGCCCAGGCGGCGCAGCACAAGGCGGTGGCTGACAAGGCCATGATGGACATGGGCGAACTGCAGGTGGGCCCAGAACCTGTTGGGGTTGAGCCTGATTTGCTTGTGGGCCCAGAACCTGTTGGCATTGAGCCTGATTTGCTTTTGCACTCCAAACGCGACGTAGTCACGTCCAGGGTAAGGAGTTTGGGAAACCCTTGAGAGAAGGCCTGTGCGTCATCCAACGCTGGTTGGCCGGACAGTGTGTCATGTTTGGTCTGGCTGCCTAGTGCCAGGCAGCGCTGTAATTGCAAAGGTTTGCCATGTTTCCCACGTAGGCCGTCGCCAAGGCTACCAAGGCCCAGTTCGACAAGTATGTGGCCGACAAGGCGGAGGAGAAGGCGGAGTTCGACAAGGTCCTGGAGCACACGGCCCAGGAGGTGGCGCAGCACAAGGCGGTGGCCGACAAGGCCATGATGGACATGGGCGAGCTTCAGGTGGGAGTAGCCCACCTGAGCGGGCATGGCAAAGCGGCTGGCATGCGTCTGATCTCTGTCAACGGCCGTATGCGTGTGCGCCGTTGGCTTTGTACGCGATACGGTACCACGCAGCGCTGCAAGTGCCCTCCAGACGGTCAAATTCGCACGCTGTCCACTTCGCGGACGCCAAATGCGCACTCTTCTCTGCTACATTGCTGTTTCCGCGTATTCAGTATTTTGGCTCCCCTCCCTTACTTCCTGATCACCCCTAGGCCGAGGCCGCCCGCGTTGCCGAGGAGCTGGCTGCTGAGCGCGCCGCCCTGGACGAGGTGCAGGCGCACAACGAGCGGCTGCTGAAGCAGCAGGAGGTGCTGCAGGTGGGGACCTGGGGGTGTGCGGACACGCGTGCGGGCGGGCATGTGAGGGTTGTCCGCGTGCAGGTGTCCTTAAGTGGGTATCTGTGGCTGCAGGAGGTGCTGCAGGTGGGGCAGAGCGTGCGAGCGCACATGTGGAGGTGTGTGGGGGCTGTCGGTGTGCGCATTGGTTAATGGACCTCCGCAGCGAAGCTGCGGCCGTGCGTACGGGTGCGTGCCGGTGCGGGTGCTAGCTCGCGGTCTGGACGGCGACCTCCAGGCCTCCACCCTGTCCTGGCCTCCTCCCATCCCATGCAACGCGCCTCGTGCATGCCCCCCGCTGTGCGGCCCAGTCTCCCCAACTGCCCATTTGGGTAGTTGCGGATTCTGGTCGTACGT
>VFQN01001813.1_pt1 | contig 34620 bp, 63 predicted proteins | sample 3512371 | NCBI WGS metagenome assembly VFQN01 (sample SAMN10412370, study PRJNA504923) | tailings metagenome | isolation source: Replicate 2 from Balatoc abandoned mine | place: Philippines: Itogon, Benguet | collected 2017-08-28 | reverse complement strand
CATAGCACGGTGTCACGACACTTTTGCCCCCCCCCCCACCCCCCCACCCCCTCCCCCTCCCACCACCACCCACCAGGAAGTTGAGCTCCACCCGGGCGCACATGACGTGGTCGCTGGTGTCCACGGAGAAGGTCACCGGCAGCCCCAGCCGCACCTCCTCGGCAGCCTGCGCCTCGAACTCGCGGTGCACCCTGGCAGTGCGGGACAGGTGGGGGAAAGGGAAACGGGACGCGAGTCAAGAGGGGCTCAGCGGTGGCCAGGGGGCGCGTGACTGCTGCTACCTGTGTGGGTGGTGAGGAGCTGGTGAGGTCGACTAGCAGGCCGTGCAGCGCGCACGGGCCGAAGCGGCTGGGCCGCCCCGGGTAGGCATTGTCATCACGTCGTGCGGCTCAGCAATATGCTGTAGTTCCACCATGGTCTAGGCTTGCTGCCACCCCGTCTGTGCCCGGCATCGGCCCTCCCCCCTGAGCTCCTCTCGGCGCCTCCGCTCCCCTCACCTCCTGCTCATGGCGTGGTTGACGTGGAAGGGCCGCACCGCGTTGCCGATGTCGGCGGCATGCAGGATGACCTGGGGAGGGCAAGTGGGTCAAGGGGCCCGGGCGCCAAGACAGGAAAAGGGTGCGTGGGTGACAGTCAGAACGGTCTGCATATGTGGAGGTGCGTGGGTGTGTGTGGGCATGCCACCTGCCTGCTCTGTTCATGCGAGGGATCCCGGATTCCCTTCGACAGGCGCCACCGCCACCACTTCACGCATCAGAAATCAGTCGCGAAGACCCTTGTGCCGTGGGTCACGCACGTGAAAGCGATGGTCCGGAATGTTGCTATCGGCGCCACGCTCCATGGAGCCCATGAGAGGATAGGTTGCGTGCCGTAGCCATCACTGACGTAGGGAAGCCTCCCTCCATTTAGCGTTGGTGTCAACTAGAGCCTTTTGCCAAGTAAAATGCATTTGGTAGTGCCCCGTACCTCCCTTCCCCATCCTGCCCTGCGCCCCACCTTGATGAGCAGCATCCGGTCCGCCTCAACGTCCGGGCCGTACGACACGGGGTGCTTCTGGAACTCCTGCACAGGGACACGGCAACGACGGCGGGCAAAGCACACCAGAAACTGTGGTGCGCTGTGCCCAGACAGTCGCAGCACAGCACGTCCATGCACGACAGGCACGGGGTGTAGCGCACAGGGCCGTGACACGTGCCCCCTGCGTTGACGGCACCCCCAGCCCTTGCACCCCCCGCAGCCACCTACCCCTACGTAAACCGAGCAGGAAGGGCAGGTTCCTTCAACGCCCAGCACATCCTGACCGCCCATGCGCCAGCACAAGCCCTGCAACTGCACAACCACAACCACTACCACAACCGCAGCCACAACCACAACCACAGCCGGCTTCCATTCCCGTGTCGCCCTGTGCGCACCCAGCACCACGCACATGGCACTTGCGCAAACGCAAAGCGGCTGTCATCCGTGTCACCACCACGACCCCGGCGCACCCTTACACCCTACCCCACACTGCCTACATGCCTACACAGCCCTGGGCAGCACACCGCCGCAACCAGACCAGCAGCAAGCCCATCGGCCCTGCACTCCCCGCCCCCCGCCCCCACCTGCGTGAGCGAAAAGTGGTTGGCCATGTCTGTGCACAGCACGGAGGAGATGATGGTCTTGCGCACGGCGCGCTGCACCTCGGGGGCCAGGCCCGCCAGCACGTTGCACTCGCGGCGGGACAGGATGGCGAACGTCATGGCGCAGTGGTGGTTCTCCATCACGCTCTGGTCGTTGTAGATGCGGGCAAGCCTGGGCAAAGGGACCAGGGAAACGAATGGTAAGTGCAAAAACAACTGCAAATGCTCAGCGCCCTGTGGCCTCTCTAGAGCCCCTCGCCTCGAGCGGTTTCGTCCTTCACCGAACACCAAATCCTATACCAACTCCTTCACCACACACGCCCACACCAAAATATGTGCTCACTCGCTGCCCCTGTTGACGTGGAAGGTGTTGGAGTAGCCATCGTGGTCCAGGTCGTGGCACAGCGCCGCCATCAGCAGCGACAGCACGTCCTGGGGCTGCAGCACCTCGGAGGCGGTGGGAGAGCAGGCGATCTGCGGGGCAAGGGGAAGGGTTTGGCGAAAGGAAGATGTGTGAAGAAGGGGGTGCGAAGCGGTTGAGCAGCATATGCACAACGTTGTTTGTGTCGGCAGTAAGGAGTTGTGCCCGTGTCGCTCTCTCGTGCCTAGCCCAGAACCTGTCATCGGGCCCCTTGACATGGCACCCCGCAACCTGACCGTGCCGAACGGACCATCTCAGTGAGCAAGCGTCAGCGCCCACGGCCCAACGAACCCTGGCCGCATGCCCAGTACCGCAAGCGGCCACAGCCCCTCATGCCAGGATGGGCCACCCACCAGCATGGTCGCGTGCAGCACGTGGCACACGTGATTGAAGTTGTGGTAGGGCACGGTGTGGTAGTGGGAGGCCACGGCAGTCAGGAAGTTGCGAAGCGCCTGGGAGGAGGGGCGGAACGCGGGAGGGCGGGGCGGGGAGGCAGGGGCAGGAGTGATCGACTTTATGTCTCGGGGCGCGGTTGCTCGGAGGCGGGGCTGTGTGCGTATGCAGGTGGGGCAGCAACCGGTTCTAGCACTGTTGCTCCGCGTGTGCGGGTGCGGGTGGATGAGGACGGTACGGTGTTGCGACCCAGAGTGCGAAGCGCACGTGCTCAGCACAGCACACGGGCGCAAAGTCGGCAGGCACCACGCGGGCCATGCCATTTGTCTCCGCCACGCAAGGCCGCAGAGGCGCCAACGGCAAACCGCAAACCGACCTTGGTCTTGATGCCAAACTCCGCCACGCATCCGCTGACGATGAAAATGTCGTACGCCAGCTTGATGAGCTCCTCCGTGCCGAACTCCGAGAAGTCCCACTCCCAGCTCCACAGCTGTGCCTCGCTGTAGAAGCACGGCGACCGCGCGCCCGCCACCGCGCCCGCCAGGTCCCCGCAGCTCAGGTGCGAGCGCAGCGCCTGCGGAAGTGCCGTACAAGTACTCGCATTACGACATGCAATGCGGGATATTGCAACTTGGATTGCAACATGTACGCACGTATCTTTGCTGTAGGCGCCATATCGTGTTATGCAAGTACCTCTAGGCTTACTTGCGGGTCCGCCACGCCGCCCTGCAGCGTGTGCGCAGCAGCTGCCCGCAGCTCCTCCTCCACCCCGTCCGTAACGCCAGCAGCTGCCCCAGAACCCGCCGCTGCCCCAGAACCCGCCGCTCCCGACCCAGCAGCCGCCGCCGCCACGTGCTCCGCCGCCCCGCTCCGCGACCGCTGCTGCTGCCGGCTTCGGTCCTGCAGCAGCCCCCGCACAAAGCCCGTGTTGGCCCCCGGCGTCGTCCGCCGTCTCCGCCGCCCTCCCCGCCCGTCCCTTGCCCCCTCCCTCCCCAACTCGGCCCCGTCCCAATACCCCTCCTCCGCCCCTGCCGCCCCCGGGCCCTCCTCCCCCGTCGCAACCCGTGCCGCCGCCCCACGCGCCCACTCCTCATCCGTGCTGGAGGAGCCCGTCAGCGCCTCCCCGCTGGCCGTCGTCCCCGTCATGCCCTCCTCGTCCCCCTCTGCCAAGACACTCCCCGCGCCGCCGGCATAGAACTCCCAGCCGCCGTCCAACGCCTCCGACGGCAGCATCGCCGGCAGCGGCCGGAGCCCCGCCGCCTCCGCCTCTTCATCGGTATCAGCGTCTCCGTCGCCGCCGCCGCCGCCGATTCGGCCGTACGGCCGGTACAGTCCGCCGCCAGCGCCGGCACCACCCTCAGCTTCCTCCCCGCTGGAGGACAGGTCGCTGCCGTCCAGGTCGAGCCCCATGCTGATCGGCATGCGCCGCACCGGATCTGAGCTCCGCTCCCGCCGCGGGAACGCCCCACCGACCCCCGCCGACCCCACCAGCGGCGACGCCCCGCCCCCGGCCGCGCTGCCGCTTCCGCTTCCGCCGCCGGCCGTCCTCCCGCCGAGCGCCCCCGGGTCCCCTGCCGGCGAGCTCCCGGACGGCAGCCGGGCCCCGCCGCCACTGGTACGACCGCCCGCATGTGACCCGAACGCGCCCGGCACGAGAGGCGGTATCCCCATGCCCCCGTGGCCACGTGGCACGTCCAGGGAGGTCGACAAACCGCGTCCCGACCGGGAGCGGATGGCGGTGAGCGCTGCGCGCTGCGCCGCGAAGAAGCCTCCGCTGCCGAACGCGGCACCGCCCAGCGCGCCGCCACTGCCGCCACTGCCGCCGCTGCGTGAAGGGTGCTCCGCAAGCGAGCTAGACGCACAGCGCAGGGTGCGAAGGTCGTGCACTTCACCCATCTCGGAGCGGGACAGCGTTTCCGTTGCGTGGGGGGCGCTGCCGGGGCCCAGCGACATCGCGCCGCTGACGGAGGCGCGGCAGGCGCGGCGGCGGCCGCCGCCGCCGCCGCCGGGCTGCACCGGCAGGCAACCGGCGCCGCCGGCCAGGGTGGTCGCGAGGATGTCATCGTCGCGGCGGCGCGACTGCGCGCGCTGCATGGCCCACACGGAGCTCCTCGCCGCCGCCGCCGCCAGCATCATGCCCAGGCGGCCGTTGGCGGAGACTGTCTCGCGGTGGCGGGGGGAGCTGCGCTGCATGGCGCCGCCGCCGGGGCTGCCGCTGGCGCCCGTGCCGCCGGTGCCGCCGCTGCCGGGGCGCAGGATGCTGGTGTCTCCGGCGGTGCTGCCGGGGCCGAGGCTGCCCGGGCCGCTGACGTGGCAGTGGCCGCTGCGGCGGCGCTCCAGCAGCGGCGCGGTGCGCATGGCGTTGACGGTAGTGGCGGCGGAGGTGTATGCAGTGCGGAACGTGTTGCCGCTGGTCTCCCTGCGTGGTGATGGGAGGCAAGGGGGTGAGTGGGTAGCGTGGGTCGAGAGACAGAACCTAGGCCGGCGGCTTGGAGCGTGAGCAACCATGGCAGAGAGCCCCCCAGCTGAGGGCCATGACGAGATTGTCATGGTGCTGCGCTGCTGCAACTGCCTCCCTGTACAACTGTTGGGCTACCAACCAGCAACCCTGTCCTTTGCCCCGCAAAGCCACCTGGCAGAAGAGTCTCTGCGTATCCCACGGCATCCCGATGCGCCCCATCCCCGCCCTTGGCGCCTCCCACACAGCACGGCGCCCCCATCACCCCTGCCCCTCCCCCTTCCCCCTCCGCACCCCGTTACCCCTCCCCCTCACTTCTTGTACTCGGGCAGGTACATCTGGATCAGCTGGCTGCGCAGCATGTCCTCCTCCTTGGCCCCCGCGTCGCTCAGCCCGCTCATCGACCCGCTGGGCTGCAGCAGCGAGCCCTCGCCCTGCCCCGCGCCGCCCAGCTCCCCGTCCGCGCCCTCGCCGCCGCCAAGGGAGTCCCCTAGGGGCCCGAACGACCCGCTGCCCGCCGCGTCGGGGTGCGCCCCGTCGGCGCCCACCACCGACAGGGCGGAGAGCAGGGACAGCTCCAGGGAGCGCTCGGACAGGAGGTCGCCCACCTCGTAGGCAAACAGGCTCATGGCGTCGCTGGGCAGGAAGCGAGGAAGGGAGGGGCGTGCACGTTGGGCAGAAGGCATTGCTACAGCGATTTGTGTTGGTTTGACCCGGTGGCAGGGGCCAAGTGCAGGGCTGGAGCGCGATACGCGAGCGTGCATACGGACGAGTATTGTCGCGAAGGGAAACGGGCGGCGGCGGGCGAGCAGGCAGGCAGGCACGGACATGCTCAGGGCCTGCCAGCCATGCCGAAACAGGCGGTCGGTAGAGGTATACTGCTAAGAGTGAGGTGGAGTCGAGCGGGGTGTCGGCCGCTAGCCAGCCGGCTGCAAGTCGCAGGCCGCTTCACACCGCTGGTGTGCCAGGTCAGCGGCTGCTCACCAGTCCGCCTCCGTAAAGCTGGGCTCAAAGAAGATGTCGTTGGTGCCCTCCGCCTCGCGCTTGTTGACCGCCAGCACCACAGCCAGCACCCTGAGGGGCGAGGGTGGCCGACAAGTGATACGGTTACGCCCAGATCAGGTCTCAACGTAGTGGATATGTGCTAAGGCACAGCCAGATCCCGGGGCACCATCGGTCGGCCGAACGCCGGGCCTAAACTCCCGGTACGCCCCAATACGCTGTCCACTGTTAAGGGCAACAGCTTGCCAGCATTGGTTGCTGTGCGGGTAGCTGGTCTGGTGAGAGCGTGCCGTACGAGCGGTGCGTAACGCCCACCTGTCGCTGTTGGTGCCGTGGATGGGCTGCACCAGCACCGACCGCGGCGGCCGCTGCGGGGCGGCCGAGGATGGCGGCCGCACGCGCGGCGCAGGGGACATCGCGGCGGCGGGCAGGAAGTGGCGGGCGGCCAGGCGGCGCAGCGCGGGGTCCAACATGGGGTCGGGGAACTCCTGGGGGCGCAGGAGGGCGGCCGTGGGGAGGGGGCCTTTGAGGAGAAAACAGCAAGGCGCATAGCAGCTGCAAAGGGACCGGCGGTGCTGGCCCCCTGCACTACCGGTGCTCTGCTCGCGCCCCACGAAGGGCCTTCCCTGTGCACCAAGCCGGGCACAGCCGTGACTGCGTCCCACCCCGGGACTCACCACCCAGCTCTGCGCCTTCCTGCTCTCCGCGCAGGTGCCCACGATGCCGCCCTCGGCGCCCAGCTTGACGCGCACCGGCTCAGCCTGGAGCCAGGAAGGAAGGGCGGGTAGGAAGGAAGGACAGCAGTTTGGTGGCTCCGCAGGAATGACTGCCAGAAGGCCTCATGCCCCATGGGCTCGCCGCCTCCTTCGCTGAGCGCACAGCTCGCAACTGCAAACTCATAGCCCCTTTGAAGCCCCAAACTCATAGCTCCTTTGAAACCCGTCAGCAACGCCTCGGCTCCCCAGTCAGCCCAGCCCCGGGCGCCGCTGCATAACCACCTACCTAAACCCGAGTGCGCCATGGCCCCTCCCGCGACACTTCCAGGGAAAAGACCCTGGCCTGGACCCCAACCCCTTCAACAGCCCCCCTCCCCGGGACCCCCTCCGCGACATCACCCGATCTACCAACGCCCCCACCTTGTCCGAGTGCAGCCACAGCTCCCCTCGCGGCCTGTCCACAGTGAAGAGCGCACAGCCCTGCCATACAGCCTCCCCTGCCCCAAGCATCCCGTTTTCTCCCCAACCCCAAGGCCCCCAGCCTCCAGCGCCCCCACCTTGTCCGAGTGCAGCCACAGCTCCCCCCGCGGCCCGTCCACCAGGAAGAAGAAGGTCCGCTCCGCGTGGATGATGTCCCGCTCCAGGGCGGAGGTGGCCAGCGATACCATGGCCGCAACCTCGTCCTGTGGGTGGAAGGCGCGACTTGGTGAGTGAATGCTGAAGTTGGGGTGGGGAGCGAACTGGCCGTTCGTGGACAGCAAGTTTGCAGCTACCAGCGCTGGAGACATGGGTTCCGCAGCAATGCCGGCCATAAGTTCCCTCCCCCCGCCCCCACCCGCGCGCCCCAAGTTCAATGCAGGTACGTTGGCGCCTTGCCCCTGTCCCGTGGCTTCACGCAATCGCCCCTGCAACGGTCCCCGCACCCTGCCCCCTGCCTCTCACTGCCCCCTCACCGCGGTGCTCAGCGCCTTGAAGGTGGTGTAGATGGCGGCCAGACGGTCCTTCTCACGCCTGGCAGGGGGAGTGGAGAACGCACACAGCAGCACAGCAATTGTCAGCACTGCCATTTGCAGCAAATCATGGCCCTGACACTCTCACGACTGTCCCGCACAGCCATACCCCCTCCCCTCGCCCTGCTTGCAGCCGCCCATTCCTCTCCGTCCACCCCGCCACTGCGCTTTTCGCGCCCTACTTTGCCGTCTCGTGCAGCTTGGCCTTGACCAGCGTGTTGCCCAGGTGCGTGCCGAACAGCTTGAGGTTGCGCTCGTCGGCGGGCGTGAAGCGCTGGCCGTTGGCCTTGTTCAGGGCCTGGGGGAGAGGGACGCGAGCAGTGGACGGCGTGTGTGGAAAGGTCATTGCATTGTAGGCCGACGGGCAAGAGGAGGAAGGAGGGCAGCCGGGAAAGGGCTGGCGGAGCGGAGGATGATGGCCATGTAGCAACCATGGTGGTCAGGTTCGGCAGGGGCAGGACTTGTACGTGGCGCAGCGTGCAGCGGCCAGAGGTACCACAGCAACGGGCAGGAAGGCGGAGGCGGTGCCCGCCTCGCCCCGGGCCATTGGTGTGCCCCCATTTGTACAGCGTGCGTGTGGAAACTGGCTGCAGCTGGGCCACGAAGGCTGCAAGCACGCATGCCGGTGTGAAGCGCTGTTTGGGACACCAACGGCTTCCGGGACCACCCCGGCTCGGCACACTATGGCCCTCTGCCCTGCCCGACCCAGCCGCCTGACCCGGTCCGACCCTGGGCCCTGGGAGCGGTACGGTCCGCCGGCGCGCTGGCAGCAACACCCGCATACACGGCGCTATTTTACGCAAGCTGGCCTTGCTTGCAGCAGGGGGCCTGTGGACGCCGCCCCTTGCCGCCGTCACCTGTGGTGCCCCCCGCACGTCCTGCCACTGATGCGGCTTGGGCAGCTCCGTGCCGCCCACCAGCGCGGCATGTCCCTTCACCAGTCACGGCCTCCTAGGCTGGCCTGCCTTGCCGGTACAATATGCCCACGAGACGCACACAGCACTCACCCACACCTGCAGCCCTCCGAAGCCCACGCGCCGGCCCCGCCAACCCCCGGCTGCTCCGTTTCACCACCCTGCGTGCGCCCTGTTCCCCCCAACACCCCGCACACACATTCCTACGCACGATCCACCTGCAGCACCACTACCCATGCTATTGTCATCGCCTTCCCCCTAGTACCTGAATGGTGACTACGCTAATGTCATCCCCGCGGCTGAACCGCCGCACACCCAGCTGCAGCATCGCCACGTTTGCCCCGGTTGGTTCTGCCCCCCTGCCATTGCCGCCTTGGGGCAGTGGTGTGCTTTCGGTAAATAGACCCCCTGCGTGTGCTTTCGAGGCGTCACCCCATGCGTCGAGCCCTTCCGGCTCGTGCCGAGGTCCCAAGAGGCCATCGCTGTGCCTCGGTCCGATCATGATTCCCCGGCACTTGCCTACAGTGCAACCCTGGATCGACCCGCATACACACTCATGTGCACGCCCCACGTCCCACCTGCAGCACCGCCACGTTCTTTCCGCTGTGGTCCGCCACCGCCATGCACAGCATGGTGCGCGTGCGGAAGCCCGTGGCCCTGTCCACCCCGGTGTTGAAGGAGGGGTGCGCGTAGACGTCCGCAATGTTCATGGAGCCGCCTGGCATGAGTGGGGTGTACGAGACAAGGACGTCGGGTGGGGGTTGTGGAGGACGTGCTTGTGGGGGATGGTGCACATGGAGGTGGTGGGAGTGGAGGAGCGTGGCTGTGTTTGGGGAGCCCGCTGGGCATCAGGGGTCTGTGCGCACAAGGGGCCAAGCGGCGTGTCGTGAAGGCGTGTGCATGTGGGAAAGTCTGGATGAGGGACCTTCCATGTGTGGCGGGTGGGACGATGCAACGGCTGATGTGGGTTTGCGGTTCGTTCGTGGGATGGACCAACGCAGCCTGGAAAGGAGGTCCGCCCAGGGCGCAGGAGTGGGGTGGAATTGTGTATCCGACGGTGCGTCAGACACGAGCGTGTTTATGGCACCGGAGTTGCTCACCTGCTTGTGCAACCAGCCCCGCTATGCCCTCTCCAAAGGAAATGCGCAGGACTTCCTTCTGGTCGATGAGTGCCCTGAGGGTAAGCGCGGCCAGCTGGGTTGTGAGGCAGGGTGCACTCCAGACGCAAAGTGGCTGACGTGCGTCCGGCGCGACATACGCACCTGAGTTCCTTCCTCCGCTCAAATATGAGAAACAGCGTCACCCGCTCGCAGTCAAGGAGCTCCAGTGCGACTTGCCGCACATTCTGCATAGCGGTATGGATGTCAAGCTCCGCAGCGAGCTGGTTCAATACTGTTATAGCCTGTTACAGGAGCAGGACACTCGTGTGAGCATGTCACGGAAAAGCCGCGACGAGTGAGTGCAGTCGCACGAGCACTTTCGGTTCCAGCCTGATTGTGCAAGCCGCACCTTGTGAAGGCTATACAGCTCTGCTTGGAGTTGTTGTAATTTAGCCTGCTGATCATCTGCTGGGTCATCTGCTGGGTCCATGTGCTCCTCCTTTGTCATGTTTGCCAAACGCGCCGGCCGGCGCGCAAGCCTAGCTGAAAGGCGCCTTAATGGTCGCAACAAAGGGTGTGACTTAAGGGTTGGCAAATGAATTGCTGACATATATGGGTTTGTGGGCGCGCATGGCTCCTGAGGCTAGTCTCCTGCCTCTCTACCGTCCAGGCAAATGGCTGTCATTATATCATGTAGTGGCAAAACGACTAGGGCACCAAGAGCGTGAAACAGACAGCAAGCGGACGTGCGACTGTCCAAGTCACTTGGCACAGGCAACTATTTTGGTATTCGGACGCAATCCTATGTACGATGTAAGGAAGGTAGCCGGGTGGGTTGCTCTGTAAGGCAGTTCCCACGACCGCCACGTCGGGCCAGGCGCCGGTTTGTCGTTGCACGTTGTGAGAGGCAGGGGAGACCCCCAGTCCCTTTCCAGAAGGACTCTCTTTCGGTCCTTTCTCCCGTCTACCTGAGTGATACGCAGTGCACTTCAGAGCCAATTGCATATTTGCAGCCGTTGCGCATGGCTGAGTAGTGGTATCGGAACTGCCTGCACAGCGGCATGGCCAGGGCTCCCCTGGTGCCGGTGCTGTAGGACGAGCATTGCCGCGCATGCTCAGGCAGCAACAGACGCGGTTTGTTGTAAACATATCGAAAGGCTGCCCTCAGATTATTATTCTGTAGGATGGCTTTGTTGCCTCGACTGTTGTTGTGTAAACGGGGTAGTCATCTGTAGAACACAGTCACCCATACGGCGTTTGCTCCAGGCCGTGCGTACTTAAAACGGCTGCAGAATAGACATGCAAAGTACGCTATTGCTCACACTGCCAGAGCCTTGGCCCTGCGCATGGGCCCGCCGTCGCTTAACAGCTGTGCGAGTACGTCAATGTACACAGCGAATGGCACAACTGTAATGAAGCAGATATTTGATGCAGCTGCAACGGCCGCGTGCTGATAATGCTCAGGTGCGGAGCGACCTTCAAGCTGTCAGAAGGCATGGGCCCCCGACCTCCGTCGAGGTCTGCCAGCAGATAGCAGCAGCGCGTGTTGCAGAGAGCAAGCGGTTAGGTGGGCCGCTGTTCATCGACCCCTACGCGGAAGTCATGTCCGGGCCGGTGGGTACTTGTGGGGGGGCCGCGGCGCAACCCGGCGCAACCCAGTGCACCAGCACTGGAGCCCCTCGTTGCCTTACTGGATGCCTGGTTGCTTGAAATCTCGTGACTGCAAGTGCACTGTGCCCATTACACCCTGTCACAGGTTCGACATCAGAGCGACCGTTGTCCTTTCTACCAACCAGCATACATACTGCAGTGCCTGCTGTGTCATGCCCTGAACCCGACCTTCACCTGGCCTCACTACGGTATCCAGGGTCGCAGACGCAGGGGTATGCCCCTTCCTCCCACGATATCCGCAAATACCCAAGTCCACTTCCCGACGCACAATGTCATTTCCAACCTCGTCCTAGCTGGTTACTTGATACCTGCACCTGCAGTTGACCAGCGGCCGGGCAGACCCATGGGACGCAGCCATGGACGTGATCGCCACGCGCCACATCGACACGTGCCTCATGAACGCGACCGCAGCAGCGGCTGTCACGCGCATCACTAAGGGCGACTACAAGCAGGTAGGAACCGGGACAGCGGGGTAGGGGCAGGTGGGCAGGTGCAGACGTAGGGGGAGGAGGGTCGGCACAGCCAGCCGCTGCGCATGACCCGAAAACGTCTGGCAAGCATTGGCAATGCACCTTATTGACGTGCTCAGCCGTGTCACACGCACGCGTACGCCTTCTGGACTGGCATGGCGCAAACATTTAAGTGTCCTTGTTATCACAGGTTCGGGGACAAGCTTCGTGCGGCATGGAACGGCGTGTGCTCATACTCCGCCCGTGCCCCCGTGCAGGTGGTCCTGGTGGGTGACGGCCTAGACACGCGGCCCTACCGCCTGCCGTGGCCCCCCGGCACGCTGCTATTCGTGGTGGCGCCGGCGGAGGTGCACGCAGCGGCGGAGGCGGCGCTGGCGACGCCGGGAGCCCTGGCAGCGGCGGAGGCTGCTGCAGCCGCCGGTGGCGCCGCCGCCACTGCACCGGAACTGGCGGCGACGACAACGACAGAGGCGGCGGAGGCTGCCGCCTCGGGGACGGGGGCGTCCGGGGTGGCGGGAGGAGAGGGAGGGGAGGCTGCAGGACCTGGGCCAGAGGGTGCGAAGGCGAACGCGCGGCGGCGGAGTGCGCCCAAGCGGCCGCCGGGGCCGCGGCCGCCGCCGGGGTGTCTGCTGCGGCGTGTCAGCATCGACCTGGTGGGTTACAGGCCATTAGGAGCGTGACCAGATGCTGTCATGCGAGTGGTTGGGATGGTACCGCGCCAGGGCGTGTGGCCAACGCGGCCAGCACCTGACTGTGGTCGGGGCGCCTGGAAACGGAGGCACAGTTGCATGTGCATTCCGAAGCTGCGCGTCCCAGTATGCCTGGCAAGCCGTGCTCGCGTGACTGTATGGCATCATGCGCACTCCCACCACCTGCCCTTGGGTGGCTGCGCTCTGCGCTAGTACCCTACAAAATGGTGGGTCCTATGTGTGGCTTGCCCACGTGTCTCTATCACCCATGAAATAACCCGACATCCCCGCAGGCTGCCGCCAGCTCCTCGAATGGCGGCCTCGCAGCTGCCCTAGCTTCCTCCGGCTTCCGCGCCGACCGCCTCAGCGTGTGGGCCTTCCAGGGCCTGGCGGGGATCGGCCTAAAAGAGCAGGTTGGCAAGCAAGGGGCCTCTGGGGCATGTAACGCGCACACTAGTACTCCGTTGACCCCTAAAACCAGTGTGCATTCCACAGAGTGCAGACAACACTATGCGACCACATTCTGCCCATTGGCTTCCCCGCAGGCCCTGCTGAAACTGCTGTCCGTGTTCACAATGATATATGACGCCTACGAAGCAGTAGCATCACCCACAATTCAGGAACCCACCCAAGCATCCAATGCTAGTTCATCTTTACGATTCCTCTTGTCCCGCAGGCGCTGCTGGAGCTGCTCTCCGAGGATGCACGAACACGCGGTGCCAGATAAGCCCGTGCAAGCAAAGCCGTTGCTCCCTGTGCCGTCCCTCTGTGTCTCCGCAGGCACTGCTGGAGCTGCTGTCCGAGGCCGCCAACGCCGCTGCCTACAACAGCCTGCTGCTGGGGGAGCTGCCGGCGGGCGGCGCGCATGAGGCGGCCAACCTCATTGCGGACGTGGGGCTGCTGGGGGCGCCGCTGGGTGCGTGAGTTTGCGACACACACTGTTGTTGCGTTTCTGCACTGTCCGCTGTGTAGAATGTGTGCACGGCCAACGTGGGGCTGCTGGGGGCGCCGCTGGGGGCGTGGGTCAGATCACGTTGCCGCTGTTGCTGTCGCTGTCGAGCACTTGAAGGAGTGCATGCGGGTGGTGATTGGACTGGCAAGTGTGCATGGGGAACACTGCCTACCCACACCTACTCGGTACTTCTTGCAATGGGCTTGTAAGGGACTTGTCAGCCTTGACAAGCATCCACCCTTGGTCCCAGTTGGTCCACTTCCTGTCCTCTGGGCTCATGCGGGCATCACACGCCGATGGCCGGATTCCCAAACCCAACCCGGGAATGCACCCTGCTGATGCCCGTCGCACCCCCAGATTTTGGGTCACCGGACGCTGACTATGGCCGCTGGCGGCCGGAGTGGAGCGCACGGGGTCAGGAGCAGGAGGCGGGGCACAGGCAGGGGAGCCAGGGGGGAAATGAGGGCCAGGAGGGCCAGCGGGAGGGCCCCGGGCGCGTGCTGTTCACCGCGCAGCAGGTGCGGCTGAGCCTGGCGGAGATGGACACGTACAACGCGCACCTCAGCGCGGCGGAGGCGACGGATGAGGACTTCTTTGACAACTTCAGCTGATGCGTGCTGCTGGTGCGGGTTGCCCGAGGCAGCCCTGGGTAGCCCATCACGGTGGTGTGCATGCGCTGGAGGCCAGCAAGGGACGTGCATGGCTCGGACTTGCCGGTTGAGTACTGGGTACTGCCGTGCTAGGTTTGGACTGTGTTATTGACGTTGGTGGTCGTTGCGCCTCGCGGTATGATGGCGGGTGGCGGCCCTAGCGCTGTGGCCCTGGAGGTTGCTGGTACCGCAATGGGAGGCAAGTTAAAGGGGCAGTTGAGCGTTGGGGTTGAGCGCGGGCTGGCTAACCTGGCTTGTGTGGTAGATTGCGTGGTGTGTGGACTGTGCTGTGGAGGCACTGCATGCGGCTATGGTCAGGATGGGCAGCAAGAATCTGGTGATGCCGTGACGGCCTGAGTGGGCAACGCGCAGGGTATCGTACGTTGGCTGGCGTGGCGTGTGCCTTTTGGTGTCAATCTTCGATGCAGGCACTGGCGTCACTGGATTGCTACGTTGCCACCTCGATGGCCCAGTGTTCGGCGTACTCTGTACCGGTACCGTACAGCTCTGCACATGTACATGTTTCAGCAGGCTGCACTTACGGGTTGAAACTCAAGAGATTTTTTGTCAATCTGGCATGGCCCGATGCTTGAGAGGTTCCTTACGTATCGGTAACTGTGATGCAGTGGTGGGAAGGCAGGGCACCGCCGTACAGGCATTCGGCACTGCAATTCTACTACCTGGGGGTCACGCCAGTTGCCAGACCCACCGCTGACACGCATGCTCCGCACGCGCTGCCGCGCGGACAGCGGGGCCCCAGCCGTATTGGCACGGCGACGCCGCACCGCGGAGCCCGAACGCGCACGGAACACAGCCACGGACTTACATGGCCACGGACCAACACAGCCACGGACTCACATGGCCACGGACTTACATGGCCACGGACTCACATGGCCACGGACTCACATGGCCACGGACTCACATGCCCACGGACTTACATGGCCCGCGAGCGACAGCCCGACCTGGTCATTCGGCCCAACGCACAGACCGCCTTGACTGCCTTCCAGCCGGCCAAGAGACCGGCAGCCACTTGACAACCAACAATATGAATTTGGCACAACTACATGACTGTCAGTGCTGCATGCATATCAGCGCATCGATGCATGAGATGCTTGCACAGGTAAGGTACTTGTTTGGTGATGCCCGCCCCCTCGTGTCAAGTGCATGCCCGCTCAGCCAGCCTCAGCAGTTGCCCCCGCCGCCGCTGCCGCCCCCGCCGCTGCCGCGCCGGTCACCACCCTGTCCACATTGAACTGCAGCCGGGGGTTGGCCAGCCATGGGGCCAGCTGAGGAGGTACGACCTGCACAGGAAGATACAGGGAGGTAGGGTCAGAGCTGGTCAGAGCGGGGGCACCAAGTGCAAGGGCCGACGTCATGCAGTTTCAGCATGTTTATGGTGTTGATCCGGTATGGCTCACCGATGCTACAGGTGTGCTCAGTGGGTGCCGCTTGCTGCTGCCGTACCTGTACGACAAGCTCCAGGGTGCCTGTGTACGGCAGGTTGTGCGTCCAGCCGCTGTACATGACGTCCAGCGGCTCCACCTCAACGCCGTCCCTAGGGGCGGGCGGGGTATCAGGGCGCGGGGTTTTCGGCGTCTTTCGGTGCGCCTGGGTGCAGCATACAAGCAGTGACAGCAGTGGCAGCTGTGATAGCAAAGGTGGGAACTTCGACCAGGATGTGGTGTGTCAACGGAGCTGTAGCGCAGCTCTGGCACCTTTGCTAAGGGGCGCACGCGAGCGGCATGTGAGCATCCTACCTCGACATGCATTGCCACGGTACCTCAATGACTCAGTACCCAGGTGCATGGTGGGCATGCGCTCGTAACAAGGAAAGCGAGCAGGGTCACTACCCCAGGCCTGTATCCTGCTCTCCCGCTGTCCATGGCACCAGCCTGTGGCCCTGCCGCCTCACCTCTTGTGCACCCTGCCACACCATTTGACGCCGTAGAAGGCTGAGCGATAGCCGTGCCCCCGCATCTCCACCTCGTGCTCCAGGAGCAGCGTGGCGGTGGCCCTGGAGGTCGGAGGCATGGAGGTACCGTTGCACTAGACCCCTTCTAAATGAAGCTATCGTGCTGTTTAGTTGATTCCAGTAGCCAAAATGGTGCAAGTGGCACACCGATGTACGCATTGAGGCACGCCGAACCGTGGCGGTGGCCCTGCAGGGTGGGGGCCATGGAGGTACCTTGCTCCATGCCTGACCCCTCTCAGCCTCTGTCCTCGTGTGGTGATGCAGGGGCCCAGAGGCCCAGGCGCCTCATGCCAGTCGTCACTCCCCACCCACCAGACAGCCCCCATCCTTGCATGTTTGCCACGTCCCCTCCGTACCCACTACGGTACTCACTCGGCCAATCCTCGGCCACACTGCTGTATTGTTAATCAATACCAGGAAAACCAATCAAGCCCCCCCCCCTGCCCCCACCTGTCCGGCAGCTCGGTGCGCAGGTCCAGGCTGCAGGCGTAGAACGCGTGCTCCCCATACTTCGCCACCAGCGCCGCAGTCTCCTGCTGCCGCCGCGCCGCCACCCGCTCCTCCCGCTGCTCCTCCGCCGTGCCCTGCCTCGCCTGCTCCTGGCCCCCGCCCGGCTGCGATCCCCGCTCCTGCTCCACCTCCCTTGCCCTCTCCCTCGGGTTCCTGCCCCTCCCGTGGGCTGCCTCCCGGTCACGGTCCCTGGCCCTGTCACTGTCACGCTTATCCTCCTCCACCTCCTCCTGCTTCCCCCCAGGGCCCGGTTGCACCGCCACGCCGTCCGCCCGCACCTTAGGGCACTCCCCTGCCCCCAGGTCAGGCACCAACGCGCAGTGTTCCAGAACACACGTGAAACCACTGCTGCTCCCTGCTTCCTGCCCCTTGACCCCGTTCGCTGCCGCTGCCGCGGCCCGCGCCCGCCACTTGTCTAGCCCGGTCAGCCCGCCGCCGCCAGGCCCGCCGTACGACGAGGACACTCCCCCGGCATCCCCGTACCCGTACCCAGCCGTACCCGCAGGCCCCGCCGTACTAGCAACAAACAACGACCGGGCGCTGGGGGAGCGCTGCCGTAGGGCGGCGCCGCCCGTGCCGTACCCCATGCCGGGCAATGGTAGACTCCCCGGCGCAGTGCGGCCGCCAGCGCCGCCGCCCGTCGCAACGCCCCCGCCGGTGTTGATGGTGATGCGACGTGGCGGCGAGCCCTCCTGTGCCCCCGACATGGACCACTGACCGGCGGGCCCGGGTGTGCCTGAGAGCGATGGCACGCCCCCACGGTGGGTACCTCCACCTGCACCTGCACCTCCCTGCTGCTGCGGCTGCTGGGTTGGCAGTGCGCCGGAGCCTGACACGTGTCTCCCTCTGCTGACCGACGTCTTGAGGATAGGCACCAACGCCTTGCCGCCGCCGCCGCCCTCCCCAGGAGGAGCGCCGCTGCCACTGCGGTTCCGTCCCCGGCTCATTCCTCCTGCCCCTCCTGCCGCCAAGCCTCTCCCTCCCCCGCCCACCCCCTCCACCACGCCATTGTACGACACGTTCCGCCGCCCGCCGCCGCCACCATCCCCTGGCCCGGGCTCAAACCCGAGATCTCCAGGTTGCTGCTGCGAGAACGAGCCGGACCACACGGTGGCTGCGAGCTGGGTCAGGTCCAAGGGCTCGGGGTGCTGGGGCAGAAGCAGCCGGTTGATGTGTCTTAACAGGCACTGGCCCGCCACGCCCACCAGGTTGTTGTACGACAGGTCCAGGGAGCGCAGGGGGGTGCGCGGGTAGGCACGCAGCACCGCCGCCAGCGCAAACAGGTCCTGCGGGGGAAATCGTGGCGGGCAGCACTTCACCAAGCCAATCAAATGCAAACGACCAAAACGACAAACCCTCACAGTGGCGCCGACGCAAATGTCGGCACAGCAGCCTGGACGGGACTGCTGTCCCGCCTGTAGCTGCCTGCGTGGTGCGTGCCACCGAGCACAATGTGCACAACAACGCACACACCTCCGCCATCAGGTCCGCCCCCGGCAGCTTCCCTCAACCCCCTTTGCCAAGGTGGTGTCTGCGCTGCATGTCTGCATGCTTCAGCAATGTATTACACCTGTGACCTGGCACTCACTTCCCACCACTAGGCCGGGGCACCAGCCACTAAGCCCCCACAGCTCTCAGCACCAATTGTCCGTCGTTACAAACATGCAGTATTAAACCGCAACACCACCTGCTAGCAACAGATGGTCCTCCCCCGCCACCCACCTCCGCCACCAGGTCCGCCCCCTGCAGCTCCAGCTCCCGCAGCCCGCAGTGCCGTGACCCCAGCCGCGCCAGGGCCCAGCCCAGCTGCGCCACACCGCCCCCTATGGAGTTCCACGACAGCCCCAGCCACACCAGGTGCTTGGCCTGTGCACAATGGGGCGGAAGCGGCGTCCAGCGAGTTCAAGAACCAGAAGGGAAGCGTGTCTGACTAGCGGCTAGGGTGTGCATACACAGTTTGGGTTCACGAGAGGCTCAGCCAAAACAGGTGCTTATACATTTGTCGCTCTCAAGCGTCGCAGGTACAGGAAGCTGGACAGTTGCTCGACTGGGGTGTGGAGGACTGGGTTACCGATTCCGGCTCTGCTGGGACGGCACCTTGCCTACACCCACAAGCAGCGACGTGGCCGTGGTCAGGGGAGGCCTCAAGAGCAGAATGCCAACGCTGTATCAATTGTATACACCACCGTTCTGGCCATCTGCCCCTGTCTCTGCCTCGGAACCCCACCTGCGGCAGCGCCTGCGCTATGGCGCCCACCGCCTTGGCCCCCAGGTTGTTGTACGACAGGTCCAGGCGGCGCAGTACGGCAGCCTCGCCCACAAGGCGGCCCAGCTGCGGTGCGGACAGGTCGGACAGGCCGCACTGCTGCAGCCCCAGGAACTCCAGGCGCTGCATGCCGGCGAGCACCTGGGGCCAGGAGGGGTGATGTGGGTTATCCGCAGAGCTTAGGGAAACGCATCAGAAGCAGCTTTTCAAGGCGAGGGTGCAAGGAACCAGAACACTACAATGCGCGTAACATGCTGCGCGCATCGCCTGTTATGAAGGCCCCGAAAGTAGATCTAATCAGCCGGATTCAGGCGCCAGGTAAGCCCGCATCAGGTGTGCGTATGGGCCATCGGATGACGGGTCCGACGCCCCATGGCTCGTGGGGTGGTACGGAGGTGCGTATATCCATCCCCTGCCGACACGGCTACCCTTCCCTATACCCTGACTCACGTCCACCAGCGCGCACAGGCCCTGGTCCGCCAGCGCGTTGCCCCGCAGGGACACCTCCCGCAGCATGGTCCACCAGCACGCCTCCGTGTGCCACACCGTGGGCCGACCCAGCGCGCGCTGCAGGGCAGGGCGAGGGGAAGAGCGCAGCCCCAGCAGGCGGGTCTTGTAATGTACCAGTCTAAGACCAGAGCCGTGACGTTGTAGGACGGAACCTGGTCTTGTAATGTGGTGCACAGTGTTTAGCCTTCCTGACAACCATCAGGTATAGAGTTAACCCTAGTGCGCGTGTTCCTTATGGTCACACATTTGGCCAAAATCGGCCCCGATGCTGCACGGCCTGGGGGTCCGTTGCCCGGTTGCAGGTACGGCAGGGGCGCGGGGCCCCTCCAGCGTGGGCTGCGGACCCCTTCCTCTGCATCCCCGGCCCTACGACGCATGCTAGGCAACTGCTTATACAAACAGCCGCCCCCATCTGAAGCTAGGGCCGCCGGCAGCCGCCCCGCAGCTGGAATCGCACACTGTACCGTTCTCTTAACCATCCACCACCACTATCACTACCACCAACCACCACGATACCTCGTAGTACGCAGCGTGTGCCCCTAGGGCCAGCTGCCCTGCCGCTTGGGCCGCACACGGAAACCGTTTGCATCCCTTCCCACTACCACACCTTTTGAAACGGTACCTGTGCCCATACGTCGCCGCGCCCACCTGCAGGTACGGCCAGCTGCCGTGCGGGAAGTCCGTGTTGAGGCTGCGCAGGCGGTGCAGCGGCAGCCGCCACAGCACGGGCAGCAGCGCACACAGCGCGTCCGCCGACAGCACGCAGCGCTCCAGGAACAGGACTGGCAGGCGGGAGGGGTGAAGGGTGTTGGAGGGTGGGGTGGCCTGGGTCAATAGGTTGGAGGGCAGGCGGGCTCTCGGGGGTGTTCGGGAGGCGTGCGGCGGGGGTGGCGGGAAGGGGCAGCACGCCGCGCTCCAAAATGGCAAGAAGAGTGGCGCACCTAAACCTTTTTATGCAACCAGGTGAAGAGGCGATCCTGACAGTGTCCTTTCCCATGCTGCGGCGCAGCAGAAAAAAGGAAACGCCATGCCACCTGTGCTCGTCCCATGGAAGCCGCTGGTTGCGCCACTCATCACTCACCCGTCACGTGTACACAGTTGGGCAGCACGTCCAGCAGCGCCGCCGCCGCCTCCCTGCTGGTCAGCGTCAGGCTCAGCAGGTGCAGCGTGTGCTGGCTGCGGGCGAAGCTCGCGCCGCCGCTGGCCGCCGTAGCATGACTAACCGCCGTACCGGGCCCGCCGCCGCCGCCGCCGCTAACGCTGACGCTTACACCACCATCAAACTCGTAACCCAAGCTGCCCGTGGGTCGGTGGGATGCGTTGGAGGCAGCATGGGTGTTGGTGCAGGAGCTGGGCTCCGGCATGTCTGTGTAGAAGGACTCCTGCAGGCTGGTGACCAGGCCGGCGTCGGCGTGCTGGCCGTGAGCGTGGCAGGCGTCCAGGTACTGCTGCACCAGCCGCTCAGCGCGGGACAGCTGTGGGGCCGGGCGCGGAGGGTAATGAATGTGTGTGGCGATGTGTGCGCAGGGTGTGTATGTTAACAAGGTTGTGCACTGTAAGGTTGCGTGACGGGTGCTCAAGGTACTGCTGCACCTGCCGCTTAGCGTGGGACAGCTGTCCGATTGGGTAGGGCGCGAGGGCTTGCCATAAAAATACTGTGGTTGCATGGACCGGCCCGCGTCCCGGACGGCGCTCTGCTGATGTCACTTTTTGGGACTGCTGCGAAGCTACCGTATACTGGCCAGTCTAAACGAAAGCCGTGCCGTTGTAGAGCGGAACTTGGTCTTGCCGGAGGTGTTGACATGAAGCTACCGTATGTAAAGCACAGCCCTACACTACACCCTAATGTGCGTGTCACCGTGTGCGCAAAGGCTCACCTGAGCTTCCGTCACGCCCGAGACACCAGCCACTTGAGAACACTGTTTCGATTACACCCTTAGCCCCTCCCACACCAGCAGCACCGTGCAGCTTAACCCACCCACCCACCTGCTCCGCCGTCAGCTCCCCCGCCCTCACCGCCTGCCGCATGGCCTCCCACCCCGCCGCCGCCACATCCGCCGCGCCCCCACCCTGCGCCCCCTCCGCCGTCGCACCGGGCCGCGGCTGTAGCGAACCGGCCGCCAGACTGCGGCGGCTGGTGCCCCCGAGGATGGACCCCCGCCCCGGGCCCTGCTGCTCCCCTCCCAAAAACACGGACGCCCCAGCTCCGCCAGCAGCATTGCCCCCCTGGGACTTGCGGCGGCTGGTGCTGCGGGACAGTTCCCCGCTGCTGCTAGGGCCAGGGCCTGGGCTGGACGAGGCAAGCTGTCCGGGGCCTCGCGCGATGGGTGGGGAGGAGGTGTGGGCGGTCGCTCCGCCATGCGACCAAGACGGTGGACTCCCTGTGGCCAAGGGCCCCAGGGTAGGCGGTGTAGCGGCAGCGTTTATATGCAGTGGTGCGAATGAGATTTGCGGCACCGTTTGCTCCTGGATAAACAGTCAGCAACGTAGCTTGCTGCCTAGCGGACAGACAGCCCCAAACGTGGCAACATCCAAAAGCCCCACACACAGACACACGCACCCCCAGCCACCCGTAGGCAGTGTCCCTTCCGTCAATACAACTCACGCCCTGTCTGCAAGCACATGTCCAGCTTCCCGCACCTGCCGCGTGCCGTGCTGCCACGTGTGCCACCACGGGGCTCTGCACACCGAGGTAACCCGCCATGCGTGTCGCCAAGGCACGTGTCTCCTCCGCCCACGCGGCGTCCTCCCGCGCCGCCCGCCGGGACGATGGCGGCGGCGGCGCCGCGGACCGCGTAGACCAGGGCCGCCGTGACACCGCCGCCGCCGCCGCCGCGCCTGTGCCCCCGGCGCCGAAACCGGGCCCCCGGGGAGAACCGCCAGGGGACGACGGCGCAGAGGCGCTGACGCCGTCCAGGTGTTGGTCGTTGAGGTCGTTGTCAGTTTGTCGTACTGCATCATCACCGCCGTACTTGTCCACCAGGTGCGTGAGCACGCTGCGCATGCGGGCGCGGTCCAGGCCGGTCTGGGGTACGGGGTGACGCCGTCGTTGAGAGGAGCAGTTGAAACCACGACACACATTGTATAGCACGGTATCTGCCCATGTTTCTGCCATCCATTCACCTAGTACCGGTTTGCTCCATTTTATTTTGGACCAATTACTGCTTTGCTGTACACAGCGCACATCACGAAACCAGGACCAGCCACACCCCCGCATGGACCCAACAAGAATTCCGCCTCAGGGAAACGCCCCACGGCTGCTCCGTTGCTCCACAGCCCGCAGGCCCAGCATTTCCCCATCCCCATGGCCCCGCTCTTCACGGCCATCATAGCCCCTCGTCATCTCGCCCCCACAGCGCCACAGGCCCTTGCCCTGTTGCCCACCTCCATGTACCGCGACTGGGCGGTCCGGGCCGGCCTCGCCGACCAGGCCCGCCGCCCGCCCGCGCTGCTGGCGGCGGCGGAGCTGCCCCCGTCGCTGCCGCCGCCGTCACCCTGCCCCTCCGCCGCCGCCGCCGCCAGCACGGCCCTGACCGCCTGGTTGGCGGAGTTGACCACCATCTGGGGGTCCCACACCTCCAGCTTCAGCCTGCAGGGGGAAGTGGGTGTCCCCGCAGAGCGGCAAAGTACTAAAGAGGGAATCGTTACGCATGCGCAAGCAGGAGGTGCGTGCGGAGGAGTGCGCGGGGCAAGGCAAAGCAAGGCAGTGGCGACGGCACGAGGACAGCGAAAAACAGAGAGCGCGCGTGCGCCCGCTTCTCGAGCACAAGCTGCCTTCCTCAGTGCTGCTGACCTCCCTCAGTTAAGCCCTGACCGGTTCTTTGAAAAGCACACACCATTGACCACTCTCTTGTCCCCCACTCCTACTTCGGCTGGTAGCCCATACTTGGAGGGTTTACTCCTGTTTCTACACCCACAAAGGGGTTCCCAGCACCCACCCGCCTTCCCACCCACATCTGGATGGCGCGCATACACCTGGCGTCCCACATACATCAGGATTCCCCCCACCCATTAGCCGCACAGGGGCCACCAGCTGCCCGCCCCCACCTGGCCAGCTCCTTGGCCTCCTGCCGCCTCACGTTGCGCTCCGCCAGCAGCCCCAGGCGCTGAGGGAAGCGGCGCCAGGCGGCGGGGTCCAGCCCGCCCGCGCCCACAGAGGACTGCAGCAGCCGCTCAGCCTCGGCAGCAACACGCTCTGGCGGACATGGGAAACGTAAGGCAGAAAGGTAGACAGGTTGGCGCTGGCGGGTGTGAAACTGGAAGCAGGGGCTGGCCAGCCCTTCCTGTTGGTGCTCCGCGCAGCGGCCCTGGGTCCGCCACGGGCGGCCATAGCCCTGAAGTGCAGCAGGCGCTGCGCCTGCCCCAGGAAGACCGGACCCTAATGACGTTCGGCCCCACAAGACCGCTGATCAACAGCCAAACACGCGCCAGGCCCGCTGGCATGGGGCAGAAAGTGTTATAGGTGGCAAGGTCATGAATGCATAGTACTGGTTTGGACTGTGCAGTTCAACAACTGTTGCTTGGCACGTAGCATGGGCCGTGGAGGGCCCCTCGGAGGCCGTGTCGCGGCCTGGGCGCCCAATGCCTGTAACAGTTCCTGTGCGCCACCGCTACCGCACAGCCACACCGTGGCGGGATCCGCCCCACCTGGCCGCTTGGCTGCCTGCTCGCGCATCCACTCTTGCTCCTGCTGCCGCACCCACTGCTGCCCCACGTCACGCGCAACGCCGTACGCGCTGGGGGAGCTGTACGACTCGTCCGTAACCAGATTACTCAACGACGCCACTGCCGTACCACCTCCTGCCGTACGCAACGCCCTGGCGTAAGGGCTGCTGCTGCCTCCGTACGAGCTGGCTGGACCATCGCCGTACAGGCTGCCCCCCAGCGTGTCCTCATTGGGGTCGCATGGCACTGGGATGGGCAGGTTGCACGGCTGCCGCGGCGGAGGCGGCTGCAAGGGTACACGGAACAGACGCAGGTTGTGTTAAGGGTCCTCGGTGGTCTGTGTAACATGCCAATGCACCAGCGGTGCTGCTGCCACTAGACGCCTTCCGCCATACAGCGGTCACAGGCTGCTCTCCGTCACACGTGGCAAACGCTGGCCCTGGGTTGCTTCCGCCTCACCCTCTGGACGTTCCTCTTGCCATTGAGAGTGGCTGAGATGACCCTCCTGAGATGCGCTGGTATGTTTGCGTCAAAGTCCGTCATCCCGGCCGACGCAGGGACCGTCCCCGCTCGTCTCCCTTAACAAGGGCTGAGTGTGGGTTGGACCCCACCTCTACCGCAACGGGAGCGTGTGGGGTCGCTGTCCAACCGACGTAGGCGCAACTTCCACTAGGCCGTCGTAAATGCACATGGGCATAGCTAGGTCATTAGCAGGCGAGCTTGTCGCCGGCCCGCTTCAAGGCATGGCCACATGCAGAGTCTCTGGCGCTGTTGTGTTCGAAGCCCCTCTTGACTTTGAGTACTTAAGTCTTGATTCTTTGTTGTCGAGTACTGATAAAGTACCACGATAGGGTTGCAACTAGGGCAGTCAGTCCTGTGCTCCTGTCCAGCGTCCTGCGGTTCCATCGACTCCTGCATCGCGAAAGACCTTCCGACTACTGTCCCGTTCTGCTGCTGAACCGTTGCGACATGAGTGTAGTTTGCATTGCATTACTGAATTGTTGAAAAGAATGCTTGTTGAGCAAAGCCGTGCACAAGCAGAGTCAGCTATGTAAAGCTGAGCGCTGCAGCTCTTTATCAATGTAGGACTGGGTCGACAACGATGGCGTATGCACAAGAAAGATGTAGCAACATACCTGCAGCGTACATGAGAATGCTTTGGGCAGCAGTATGCCTCCTGCTTGCGCATTACTCTGCTGCTGCTCTGCCACGTCCGGACAACTCAGTGCAAGAACGCACTGGAAGGAGCCTCGCGGAGTTTCGTCCTAACAGCGTTAAGAGGTGCGCCATACGCACGGTACCGCTGGGCCCCGACGACATGAAGTCCGTCCGGCTGTCACCTACTTCAAACGTTGTCTTTCTGCTCTGTGCTTCAGCGACGAGGGCCTTCTGGTGGTGACACTGCTGGACGGCCGGGTAGTCGCGGTGCAGCAGGACAGCGGGCAGGTGCTGTGGACCTTTGACACGGGCACTCCGCTAGTTACGGTCAAGCAAGGGCAGTCTGTCGCACCCGGCCTGCGTATCTTTCCCGGCGTGGACGGCGGCCTGTACGCCTACGGGACAGCCCTAGCCAGCGCAGATGGAAGCGCAGGAGCGAAGCTGGAGGTGCGTGCTGTGTTGCCCTCACCCGCAGTTGCCGGCACACGGCTGGGACGGCTGCTGGTCAAGTCATCCCCAACGCACCTTGTCCAACTAAACCAGCTCTCAACTAGCACGCCGCAGCATTCATCTACCGCTCTCTGCCTTTCACAAGCTCAGCATGGCACCCCCACCGCCACCATCGCACTGCTTAGCCGCCCCTGCCCCATCCCCACTCTGCGCACGGGCACCTCACGTCACCTAACCCACACCTAACCCACAGCGCCTGCCCATCACGTTGCCGGAGCTGGTGGACGCCTCGCCCTCCCTCACGGACGACGGCTCCGTGATCCTGGGCAAGCGCCTGTCGCGCGTGTACGTGCTGGACCGCGCAACGGGCAACCTGCTGCAACACCTGTCGGACGTGCTGCCACCGCCGGAGCAGCACCACCACCCACACGCGCACGGCGGCAAGGGCCCCGGCAGCCCGCTGGGCATCGAGGGTGAGCGCGGTTTTGCGGCCGGCTGGGGCATGAGGCCTGTGCGTGCAGCTGTTGCTGTGCGCCACGAAGTTAGCACCCCGAGCACACCTGCCAGCTGGCCAGCGCGCTCGGGTCAGTGTGGCCTACATGCTACGCACCCGTGGCAACTCATGGGACAGAGCAGCACGGGACGCGGCTGATTCAGCCGCTCTACGCCATGCTACCGGCTCGTGCTGCCAACACACACGGCCAGGTTCCGGTGTCCACTGCCAGGGGAGCCCTCATGCGCCGCACCCGCCCCCGACGCCGCCCTGCATCTCCATGTGCCCGTGCACCCCCGTGATGGCCCCCTTTCCTACTCGTGCTCCCGCCCCCCGTGCCGTACAGACGTGCCCATGCTGGCGCTGCTGGACCCGGAGCGCACCGTGGTGGTGGGCAGGGAGGACTACGTGGTGCGCTCCGTGCAGGTGAGGGTACGCGTGAAACGCTAGGAAACCGTGTGAGGCGTCAGGGAGGGGGAGGGTGCGGACGACGCCCTGCCACCTGGTGCCATTGTGAAGCCCTCCCAAACAAGGGCGATCAGCAGACGAGGTTTGTCTGTGTGGGATGGGGTTTGCTCGGCTATGTCTTGGGCATGGGAACAGCAACGGGCTGGGCCTGCGCCTGAGGCTGCTGCTCACTTCCCGCGCAGGTGCACTCGGGCGTGGAGACCTGGAACGCCACCTACAGCCGTGTGGTGAACCTGCGACCCACGGGTCACACGGCGGGGGGTCACGCGGGCGCACAGCCCGTGGCGGGGGCGGGGCCGGCGGCAGGCAGCCTGCCAGGTAGGGCTACCACGCCCCCGGGTGATTGGGAGCACTAGTGCACGACATAACCTGGGTCACGACGCATCAAGGGACACAGCTTTGCATGTGGTACACCCTGATGGAGCTGGGGTGGCATGGCCGAGATGTTACGCGTGCTATCCTTCTGTGTTTCGCCGTGAGGAAGTTCCTCTGACACAGCCATGCAGCGATTCATCCCGTTCACATGAGCTCTCCTGCCTTGTCCCCCAGGCCTGCCGCACTTCACCGTCAGTGCAGATCACACACTACAGGTGCGCTTAGTGTACAGCGCTGTGCAACTCCCATCTGGGCCGATGTACTGCGGAAGCCTGCATGTGGTAGCGATCATTGCTTCCTTATTTCTGTCCTCCACTGATGCTGTCCGACCGTGCCATCGTACGCATGGGAACACCGGCAGCGCACTCCGCGCAAGCCGATCGCCATCGGTCTGCCACCCGCACGCGCATCTAGCTGGATTTTTTGCCTCCCCATCCTTACACCAATTCACCCACAACGCACCTCCCCCAGGCACACGACCCCGCCCTGCGCACCCGCCGCTGGTCCATCGGCTTCGACACGCCCCCCGTGGGCGTGTTCGCTGCCCTCCACGGCGACACCAACTTCCTGGACCCCACCATCCAGCTTGCCAACCGCAACGCAGCTGCAGGGACAGGCGCAGGCGCCGTGCCCGTCCCGGCCGACGGCCCCGCAGGAGTCGGGGGCAGGCCGGGCCCTGCCGCGAAGCAGCTGCCGGGGGCTGGGACTGTGCCCGGGGGTGCGGGCGTGGGCCTGGACGGCAGCATGCGTGTGCTGGTGGGGCAGCTGCGTGGGTCGCTGTACGCCCTGCCGGCGGACCACGTGGTCATCGACGACAGCGCACAGGTGGGTACCAGCCAGGCCATGCTATAGCTACGTGCTTTGCAAATCTGTATGTAGGGTGACAAATTCCTTGCGGCGCAGGGTGGCAGGCACGACTAGAACCGCAAAGCAATTTACCTTACAGGCGCAGGCGCTTTCAGGTCAACGCGTCGCAGAACTGGTTGGTTGGCGCCGTGTCGCCCCGTGTCAAGCCTTTCCAACCCTCTGTTGCATCCCCTTGCGCCCGTCGCCTCGCCCCACACAGCCCCGAACAGAGCTTCCCCTCCCCATCTCCGGGAGCACCAGCCCCGCGCCGCAGCGCCCAGCCCTGCCGCAGCTGCCAGCAGCAGGCGGGCTCGGCGGTGACGACTCGGAGGCCGTTTGCGACAGCAGCAACGGCCCTGACGGCGGTGTCGGCGGCGGCGAGGAGGACGATGGCGGCGCCGCCACGGCACTTGCCGTACTAGGGGGCGACCCCAGCAGCGGCCAGGACGTGGTGGCAGTGTTCTCGGAGGACGCAGACGGTGTGGAGGGGATCATGTCGGGGCTGGTGTGCCCCCCGGGTGTGCAGCTGCTGGCCACCATTGACCCGCCCACGGAGCCGAGGACTCCCCTGCCATGGCTGCCCGACGCGGCAAAGGCGGCGGCGAATAGGAATAATGGGAATGGGAACGGACCCACGGGTCGGGGGGAGCAGGGAGGGAACGGAGGGGCAGCGCAGGGGTTGCTGGTGGCGGTGGCGGCGGGAGCAGCGGGGGCGGCGGCGGTGCTGCTGGTGCTGTATGTGCGGGGAGGGGGCAAGGCGGGTGCTCGGATTGCCGCTGCGGTTGCCGATGTGCAGCAGGCAGCGGTTGGGGAGGCGGCGCAGGCGGCAGCTGGAGCGGAGGGGGCGCGGGCGGGTGTGGACGGGGCAGTGGGGAGTGCGGTGGGGGGCGGCAAGGGGAAGGGGCACGGTGGGAGGAACGGGGCGGCTGGGGGCCGGAGGAAGAAGGGCGGGCGGGCGGCGGGGATGGTGGTCGTGGCCAAGAACGGCGGAGGCGGGCTGCCTGCAATCGACGAGGACCGGCAGCTGGCCGCAGAGGTGGGTTAGGGGGAAGGGTATGGGGTAATCGCAGGACGGCAAATTAACAATAACGGAAACCAGTCGGCCTGCGGAAGGCAAGGTTGGCGGCACGGGGGCATGGGGTACGGTGTGGTGGGGCGGTTTGCTTGATAGCGGCATGGGCAAAAAGTTATCTCATCGTGGGGCAGCGGGTATGGAAGGTAAGGTATGAACGATGGTGAGGGTGCCGCAGTCAGCTCGCGCCGACAAGCTTGCACCAGCGAGGAGCATAGATTGAAGTTTACTGCAGAAGCATTGCCTGACCTTACCCTATCCTTACTCTACCACGTCTTTTCTTAATCCTCAGTCCTCGGACCTAGACGCTGGGGCTAACGCGTCGCGCCTGGCGCTGCAGCAGCAGCTGCTGGCGGGCGCAGCAGCAGCAGCAGCAGCCGGAGGCACCGGCGGTGTGGGCCCCTCGCCCACCGCCCCGCACCTGCCCAGCGCGGAGACGCGTGTGCGGGTCAACCCGGACGGTTCCCTGTCCATAGGCAAGTGGCGTGCGCGCCCCATGCGCCGATGTAATTAGATTTGTAAGGAGGCGTGGACCAATATTGGAGTTTATAGGTTGTTGCCTGGAATGCGTTGCTGGCGGGCGCAGCGGCTCTGATGGTGCCGAATGGCAGAAATGGCGAAGATGCTTTGGGGCAGGAGCTGCTTGCTGCATCTCGCATGCTGCGGCCGGTCCTACAGGTGTAGTCGCTGAGTCAGTTACTTACTCCTGTGCCCTGTTTCTGCTACTCTGCTGCCGTGCCGTGCCCTGTCCCGTTGATCGCGCCCACAGGTCGGCTGCAGGTGGGCCCGGGCATCCTGGGGTACGGCAGCGCCGGTACCGTGGTGTACGAGGGCGTGCTGGACGGCAGGTACGCGTGGGGGCGTGGGGCACATGGGAAGAGTTGGGTGGGCGGGACATGGTCGTTACAGTGATGGGTAAGTGGGCGTTAATGGGTGTGCACGAGGGCGTGCTGGACAGCAGGTCCGCGTGGGGGCTGAGGCGCGAAGGTCTGGGAAGTGGATGCTGACCGACGGCTTGCGGGTGGGGCTGATGGTGCGGGCGGTGCCTAGGGCATATGTAGGAATGGATGCTATGGGTTGATTGGCGCCGGATTGCAGGTGTTTGGCATGGTAGCCGTGCGCAGTCGCATTGGCGCCACGCTGGGCGCGGGGTAATGCGGGATAGCAGGAACAGGTGCAGGGCGATGGTACACTAGGGTGAGCTGTTGGTCACCTGAAAACGCGTTTTGCCTGCACCTGGCTCTCGCCTCACTAGAACGACATCATTGCCCCACTTGTCCCTGGCAGGCCTGTCGCCGTGAAGCGGCTGCTGCGGCAGTTCACGGAGCTGGCCCGCAAGGAGATCGAGGTGCTCATCCTCAGCGACGAACACCCGAACGTGAGTGCCTGTGGCCAGGGTCCAGTCCTGGGAAGCATCGGCCGCAGGCAGGGGGCGGGCGGGTGCTCGACGCTGCCTCGTAGTCCGACTGCGGCTTGGTGCTGCGGGCACAGGCACGCACTGTCATGCGCTCGTACAGCTTTCCGGAAGGTCGAGAGCGCTGTGAGCAGGGGGCGTGTGTGGTTCCTGTGACGTGCTGATGTGAGCGTGCGGGGCGCGGCGTTCCAACAACCGTTACAGGGTGCTACCCCTGATAAACGATGTCAAGCTTGACCCTACCGTACCCGATGCCGCAACAGCTGTCCTCCGACCTTTGTTTCTCAGGCTTTCGTGTGCGGTAATGACGCCTATTGCCCTGTCAAGCTGCCAATTTTTTACAATGCCCCCTCGACTTGAACCGCAGGTGGTTCGCTGCTTCGCCATGGAGGAGGACCGCGAGTTTGTGTACCTGGCGCTGGAGAGGTGCAGGTGCGTGCTGTGGATGAGCTGCGTGCGCATTTAGCGAGCTTGATGCGTTTTGGCAGATCACCGGTTGAGTGCCGTCAGTCACTTTTGTTGCTTGGTTATATGGGCCCATGCCTCCACGCCTGCCCAAACTGCTCCCAAGAATGCCACGAACCCCCCGCGCCATAGGTCCACGCTGTCCGACTTCCTGTCGCTGCCCGAGGGGCAGGCGCAATTCGTGGACCCCGGCAGCAGGCTGCCCACGCAGCGGTGAGGGCCATTCCGTGCGACTTTGCACACAGTCACGTACTGCCGTGCTTGCAGTTGGCACGCATTGCAGTTACACCAAGTGCCCTGCAGATAGAATGCGATCCAATCCTACCGCCTCTATGAAACCATCTCTTCCTGCCCCGCCAGCTGCCTGACTACATGCATGCCGGTACGGTATCATGCAACCTCCCCCAAAAGCTGTCCTTCCCCTGCCCCCTCTCCTCCCCCCTGCAGCTGCCTGGACACCATGCTGGACGTGTGCCGCGGCCTGGGGGCGCTGCACGAGCGCGGCATCGTGCACAGGGACATCAAGCCGCACAACGTGCTGCTCACAGAGGTAGGCAGCTGCCACAGGTGTGCGCAAAAGGGCTGCGGTGGGGCTCCACTTCTCCGCTCCCTTGGGCCTCGGTTACTCGGTGCTGCAGTGTCGCCACTAGGCGGCGTTCTCGGCGGTCGCGTGACCAGCGTAACGCTTCTTCCCGTACGCATGCCGTGCACGTGTCCGCTCCAGCAATTGTGCGATCCCCTCAGCCCCCACCCGGGGCATGACCCTCTCCCCCGTCCCGTCTCCTTGGACCCTCGCTCGCGAGCCCCACACCTACCCCGGCCCACGTCCCTCTGTTGTGCTCCGCACACAGGCCAGCCAGCGCGCCAAGCTGTCCGACATGGGGCTGTCCAAGCAGCTGGTGGCGGAGCAGAGCAGCTTCGAGAGCCACGGGGCAGGTGGGTTAGCGTATCAAGGACGGCCCGAGCAAGAGTGTGCGGCATCAGGGGTCAGGGAAACGCAAATGCCTGCACGCAAACAGCAAATCGGTTCGCAAGACGGAACCGATGGGCGTGGGTTGGCGAGACAGCAAGGGGGCATCGTGATTGTGCCGGGGTGTGGTGGAGCGGGGCAACTCCGGGACGTTGCGGAGGCCCATGTTGAGGGGCTCGCATGGCGGTTGGAGCCCTTGTAGCACCTCTTAAGGCGTGCTACTTGTGCAGGGCGTGCTCCGTCACCTGCACGCCATCCAGGTGTTACTCGCTCCTGCGACAGGCCCTGCCAACGGGCCTCTTCTGCCCTCCCCGGGCCCCTGTGCAGGCGGAAGCAGCGGCTGGCAGGCGCCCGAGCAGCTCATAGCGCGTGACGGCGGCGCCGCCCGCCAGACCCGATCCATGGACGTCTTCTCCCTGGGCTGCATCCTGCACTACTGCCTCACAGGTACGACGTGGTTACGGTATAGGGGAGTGTAGAGTCGATGTTGTAGGGTACGTGGTGCGCGGACTGGCCCTCGGCAGCACACGGCCGAGACAGCCAAAACGAACACGACGAGCACACCTTGTCATTGCTCCCCCGCCCTGTGACCCGTGGGTGCGCAGGCGGCCGGCACCCATCTTGCAACAACCACTGCGTGCTAGCATAGCACAGCATCTCCCATGGCCCCTTCGTGCTGATGCTGGCTCCCTTGCTTTTGACACTGCACCTACAACCATGATCATACACAAGGGTGGCCGCCACCCCTGTGACGAGCCGGTGTGCTAGGTGAGCACAAGTGCTCCCATGCCTCTTCATCCTGGACGTTACCTCTTTCGTCAAACGCTTCCCCCGCCCCGTGACCCGTGGGTCCGCAGGCGGCCGCCATCCTTTTGGCGACAACCACTACGAGCGGGACGCCAACATCCTGAGGGGGCAGCCGCGACTGGGCGCACTGGCAGCGCAGGTGGGGTGCTGCTGGCTGGTGCACCGCTCCCAAGAGCAACATGCAGCCAAACGCAGCGCGCCGTGCTGGTCCCGACAGTGCTAGCATGTGCACGTGTAAACAAGTGCGTTTTGTCTAAACCAGCCGTGGTCACACTAGACGTCGCCCTCTCCGCGGACATGTCCCCTTCCCCCCAGCCCGAGGCCGCCAACCTGGTGTCCGCCTGTCTGGCCAAGGAGCCGGGGCGGCGGCCCGCGCTGGCTGCCGTGCTGGCGCACCCCCTGTGGTGGGGCGAGGAGCGGAGGCTGGCCTTCCTGGTGGACATCAGCGACAGGTGGGGTGCCCGCAGAGCGGCGGAGTTGTTGGGAGGGGCAGTGTAGGGATGCCCAATAGCGATGGGGAGGCAGTGGGGGTGGGATTGTGGGTTAAAACGGGAAACACGGGGGACAGGACCGGGCAGGTGGGGTTGAGGTTGCAGCGTGTGAAGCTCGTGTTGGGTGGGCGGTGGTGGACTCAGTGGGGCCGAGGACTGTGGTTTTGCATGGGCTATGAGTGGCGCACCGGGCCTTCCTGGTGGACATGAGCGACAGGTGGGGACGGAGTGTGGTGTTTGGGAGGCAACTGGGAACAGGACTGTGGGTTGACATCAGGCAGGGGTTGCGTGTTGCACTGGGCCTGCCTGGTGAAGCGGCAGTGGGTAGGGGGTTCGTCTGTTGGCGAGCTCAGGGCAGGATGGCATGCACAGGGGAGGCTGGCCTCCTGCGGGGCATATGCGGCGGGAGGGCAGGAAGCGGAACCCGGGAAAGCCGTTCCCGCCTGTAAGCATTGCGATACCAAATACGGAGCATAAAGTATTCGCGATGAAGATGAAGGTGCAGTCTGGAGCCGCACGCGACCCGCACTTTTTGCCCCAGCCCTATTCGCCCAAGCTTTGAGCACAGTATTAGGCGCGCGACGACCGTAACATATCAATCGTGTCCTCGCCTTCCCGGACCCGCAGGATTGAGAACGAGGACCGCGAGCCCGACACCTCCCTGCTGGAGGCCCTGGAGGCCTACGCCAGGGTGGCACTGGCGCCCCCGGGGGCCCTGGACGCATTCGCAGGGGACCCCCCCGCCGCAACTCGCGGCACCAAAGGCTCCCCCACACCCCCGTCCGCGACCACCTCCTCCTCCGCTGCAGCCGGGGCGAGTGTGGGTGTGGGTGCGCTGGGCCTGGCGGCGGCAGTGGCGCTGGCTCCGCTGCCCAACTGGGGCGCCTCGCTGCCTGCCGAGCTGGTGGGCAACTTGGGCCGCTACCGGCGCTACGACTACACGTGTGTGCGGGACCTGCTGCGGGTGGTGCGCAACAAGCGGAACCACTTCCGGGAGATGCCGCCGTCGCTGCAGGTAGTGGGGAGGGAAGGGGCAGTTGGGGGCAGGGCGCAGGGGCCTGGAGCAAGGGGCCCTGGGGTGGAGGTATGGGGACTTGGGGGACGTTGAGGCATGGGGACTGAGAACTACTAGTGGTAGGAATTCGGGACACGGATGGGGCGTGTAGACTGATTTGGAACTATGGGCTAGGTGAGCTGCAGCTGACTGGCCTGGTTGGCCACGCTACCCGTGCATCACACCGGCGACACCGCGGGCCGAGCATAGTGCTGCGCTGCTTTCCCGTGCTCTTCTCCGCACCATCTGCCCAGCTATTATCCCAGCAGTCAGACGCCGGCATAGCTCTCGCTCCGCTTACCCGCTTCCTTACCTGGAGTATCTCACCTTCTCGCTACTACCCCCGCCCCTCCCCATACTACCCCACGCCGTTTCTCTTCTCACCACCCCACCCCTACACACCTATACCTATACCACTATCGATACACTACCGCTAGCCTTTATCAGCGTGGCAGCCCTACACGCCGGACCAGCACTCGCAGCATCGGAGCAGCAGCGACTACTCGTCCGCGGCGGTCTGGTAATGGGTTGGGCTGGGTTTATCTTATACGCTCATCATCGACTTCGTC
>VFQN01001811.1_pt1 | contig 34632 bp, 57 predicted proteins | sample 3512371 | NCBI WGS metagenome assembly VFQN01 (sample SAMN10412370, study PRJNA504923) | tailings metagenome | isolation source: Replicate 2 from Balatoc abandoned mine | place: Philippines: Itogon, Benguet | collected 2017-08-28 | reverse complement strand
GGGCTGATCAGGCGCTTGAGGCTTGCCAGGCCCAGCGCACCGATTGCACCCACAGTCGGCACCCCCAGCCCCGTCACCCGCGGTGCAGCCACCACCGTCGCCAGGCCCCGAAACCAAACCGTCCCATGCACGCGCACCTGCGCTTGGAATTGGACTAGGGGTGTCTGCCCGTGCTACGCAAAGGGCTTACAGGAAAGTTGTTTCACAGGAAGCGCTGTGCATAGACCCGTCATCTGCGCATGGACCATGTCAGTGCTGGGCGTGCCGCCCTGTGTCGGGCCCGGTGCGGCCCCTTGCAGTCCTTTGCACTGTGCCTCCCCTTCCAGCAGGTCCCAGCAGCATGTTACACAGCTGTCTGAGCATAGGCCATTAGTGTCAGAGTTGAGAGAATGCCCTGTTGGTGCCCGTTGGTGCATCGCAAGATGCCCCAGCTGGGCCGCCAGGGAAGGGAGCAGCCGGGAGAAGGGCCCATTCTGGGCTCGCTCGGACCTGTGCAACGGGGAGGTTGTTCCCCTTGGGCCTGACAGTACCCAAGCGCCAAGGGACAGAGCCCGTTGCCTCCATGCCCGTGCCCGTGCCATGCTTGGAACCCCTGGGTAAGCCCATGTCATGCTGACCATGGTAACAGAGGGGTTGCATCCGGCGTACCCTACACCCCAGGGCTCCTCTGTGACTGCTTTTATTGAGGGCAGCTGAGGAGGGTGGTGAGGGCTGAGAGCTCTGGTGCAAGCCCGTCATACAGCATACCGGGATGCCCATCCAGTTCCTACACTGTATCATGACTTGGCCCTATTCCCTTACATGCCAGTAAAAAAAGGTGAACCAAACACAGTTTTTGCACTGTGCAGGCAGTCCAGGCGAGTTCTGCGGCTCGGCTTCGCGCGCGCTGAAGTCTACTGGGGATTAGGAAAGGGTGCTGCTTGCAAAAGCGCACACAGTTTCATATAGAGCGTGGTATAGTGCACTTATCGATGTATTCAAAATTGGCCGGAGTGCTTGAAACGTCACACCATTTTAGCTCCAGTCGCGCCGGAACCACGGCCGGAACCACTATTCCTTTAATAGTAAGGATATACACGCATAGGACATGAGAAATATTCTGTTGCTGTCTGTTAAGATTACATTTCAGGCATGGATAGCATGGATTGCACTGCCCACTCCAACAGCTGAGCCAGGCCCCAGGCGGGAACCAGAGAGGGACCAGCATCGGCTGACACAGCATCGCAGCTTCACTAAAAGCCCAGTGTCACAGTACACACGTCCAGCACATGGACAGGCTGGTATACGACTCAGCGACGTGCCCTTAGTAACTACATTTTGCCAACAAGCAGTACACGTGAACACGGCACAGCCAGAGCACGACCTCCGGTCAGGGCCCCTTTCACTTGCCCGAATGCCCGTCGCCGTAGCCTGCCCCCACCGCTGGATCATCCCCGACGGGGTAGTCCAGGCACACCTATCAGTCACTCACACACAAGTACAACACAAGCCCTTCTGTCAAGAGCCCAACGTGACAGCATCTAACCGCACACCACTATCTGGCCCGTCGAAAGGTCCCTGCACCGACACCCCGACCGGAAGGGGTCCCCTGTAAACAACCAAACCAAACCAAACCGAACACAGCAACACACCTACGCTCCCAACACACCTACGCTCCCAAGTGCAAAACGCAACACCAGCCCGTCCTCGTGACGCTCTACTTATATTTTCCTGCTAAGCCCCATCCAGCCCAGTCCGGCACGTTCCTCCCCCTCACGGCCCGTTGGCAGCCACCAGGCGCACCAGCACCTGGCCGTTGGGCTCCATCACCACGCCCGCCTGCCGAACGTCGTTGAACCTGGGGGGGCGCGGAGCACGCACGTCTTTGCACTGGGCAGGGAGCCGTTATAGCCTTCGTGCTGCTAGCCACATGCAAGCCTGTAACGCCAGCCTACCGGGTTGCAATGCACAATATGACAAGCGGGCGGATGAGCCGGGGCCGGGGTGGGCTACTAGGCCTTACTTGGCCAGGGTCTTCTGGAGCCCTGTAATCCAGAAGTTGAAGTGATTTGGCCGCTTGTGCTTCTTGTACTTCACAATGCGTGCCTGCACGTTGTAGATGGGGGAGAGCATGTGGCAATATGCTTGTTTATTGCATCCAGCATACAGACCCAGGAGCACGCGCCGTGCAGGGAGGTTGGACAGGAAGCACTAGACATGGCCAGGGGAGCCGCGCAGCCGCCAACTGACTTTCCCACCTGCACGTTTTCCCCCACGACCTCGTTGTTGATGATGACCTTGGTGTAGATGGGGACAGGGAACTGCGGTGCAAGAAAGTGGCACAATTCCAGTGGGCACACGGGCGCGACCACGGCTAGGCTGGCTTACACGTTGAACGCTAACGCCACGCCGCCAGCAGTCAAGCCCCACCTCCTGGTTGTTGAAGTGGGCGGTGATGATGTTGAGCGGCACGTGGATGCGCCCGTCGTACAGGCGGGGGTGCTGCTGCGCCCCTGCAGACACGCAGGGCATCAAATGTTGGCAGGACCCGCGCGATCCAAGTCATGCCGCATAAGTGACTAGTGCACAGCCCCATTGCTGTTTGACTGAACGGAGGCGCCAAAGCGACACAGCGGCTACATACCTGCAGTAGCGCTACTCAGAGTGGTTGGCGGCGGCTGGGCAAGTGGTGGCGGTCGGCCGAGCCCGAACAGGCCGCCCATGTTGGGCGCCAGCAGTGACTGCAGGCACATTCGGAGCACAGGTGGCATTCAAAATACTATGCAAGCGCAAGTACTCAGCAAAGATATGCGTCAGCACAGGTGTCCAAAGAAAAGTTGGCCCCGTGCCGCCGCACACACGCTCTGGGAGCACCGCAAGCACAGAACGGGACCAGCCAGCACTCAGCGTTGAAGCCCGTCCTCTGCACTGCCCTGCTCGCACCCGACATGCTGCAACCACGTACACAGCGCCCAATCCACCCGGCGCCCCTCACCTGCAGCGCGTCGAGGCCCCACTGCCCGTTTGAGGCTGCGGCGGCGATGAGCTCCGCGCCGAGCGGCATGCCCGCCAGCGCCAATGGCAGCCCGGCGGCGGCCGCAGCCGCAGCCGCCGCCATTGCGTCCTGGCCGCCCGCGGCCTGGCCCGCCATGAGCGGCAGGAGGAGGTTGGCGCCCAGAGGCAGCTGCCCGCCCGTGCCCACGCCCTGGGCGCCGAAGGCGTTGGGCCCTGAGCCAGGGGCCCCGGGCGCCATGAGGGCTTGCATGGCGGACATGGCGCTCAGCGTGTTGGCGTTCTGTCCTGCCACGTCCTGCCCGCCGGCCTGACCCTGCAGACCGTCTGCCGCGTGCGCCTGTGGCGGCTGCTGCACCTGCGGCTGTGCCTGCCCCTGCGCTGGAGCAGGCCCCGGCTCCATTGACGGCACCGCATGCTGCTGTTCCTGGGCTGCCCCAGCATGCGGCTGCTGCAGCATGGAGGTGAAGAGCATGGGTTGGTCTGGCGGCTGAGCCGGTTGCCCCGGCGCCATTTCCAGGCCAGGCGGCCAACCCGTCGGCTGCCCGGCCGTGGCCGCTTCCGTTGCCGCTTGCACACCTGCAGGGGGGTGCGTCCCTGCCAGGGCGTGTGCGCTTGGGGCCTGCGGTTGCTCGCTGGGGCCGGGCGCATCGGGCTGCTCGTGGCTGGCCGCAGCCGGCGTGTGGCTGTCGACCGCACCGCCCGTGACACCCAGAGGGGCAACCGCCGTCTGCACAGCGGCCTGGTTAGCGTCCTGGGCAGGCGCAGACGCGGACGCCCCAGCTTCTGCTTGCGCAACCACCTCGGACGGCGCGGCGCCGCCCGCCTCATCCCCAGCCGGCTTGCCATCGTCTCCGGGCTGCACCGCCAGGCCCAAGTGCTGGCGCAGCGACTCCGGCAGTATGCCCCCGCCCGCTGCCCCCCCGCCACTTGTCCGTTCAGTTCCGGGCTGGGCCTCCTGCGGCAGCCCTGGACCTGCCAGCAGCGACAGCCCCCCAGGTGCACCCGCTGCAGTAGCACTCGACCCGGGAGCAAGCTGCTGCTGCTGCTGCTGCTGTTGCGCCCCAGTGCTAGCCCCGAGCATCATGGCGAGGAAGGTGGTGGGGTTTGCACCCGCCAGGCCGCCGCCGCCAGGCAGTGCGGTGTTGGAGGATGCCGCTGCTGCCTGCATGGCCAGCAGCGTGGTCAGGTCCAGGCCCGGCGCTGCGCCCATGAGGGACCCTTCCGGCTTTGGGCCCAGCAGACCGGCCATGCCTACGGGGAGGGAGGCGTGGGCAGCAACATGGTGGTGCCAGTGGTATAGCAGTTAAGCAGCTAGGACTACCTCGTAAGGCTACATACTAAGGCGTGCGAGTTGCAATAACACGAGAGGAAGGTCGCCAAGTGGAAGACTGCCAAGATGTTTCAGCTCCTAAAAGGAAAGGTTAGGTCACGTACGGCAACTAGGTGGCCATCCGTGCCAAGTGGGACCAGCCTTCCTCTTGCTGGACTGACTGGCCCAGCGCCCCACCCACCTGGCTGGCCGAAGGCGGGCGCAGTTCCCGCTAGGGCGCCCCCCAGCAGCGCGCTGTTGAGGCCCTGGAGCCCGCCGGGCGCAGTGCCGGTGCCCACCGCGCCCATGAGCATGCCACCCTGGGGCGGGCCGCCCTGCTCGTCCCACAGCCCAGAGGCCGACAGGATGATGCGCAGCCGCTCCTTGTTGATGAGCTCAAGCCCCATCAACCGAACATCCTGCCGTACACCAAGGGGGCAGACCCAGGTCAGGAAAAGATGCGGTTCCTGCGTAAGCCGCAAGCAGGCGAGACCCTTTGCTATAAGCAGCGAGCTTGTGCGTGACACCGGTACGGTTCGTACGTTCATCCGCATGTTACATCACCCCACGCGGCAACTAATCTTCAACAAACCTTGTAGTTACGTATGAGCCGCTGATGCCCAGTCACCCAGTGGTTCCCGAGCCCATGCCTGCGCGTCTTGTTCTGGCTGCGGGCAACCTTGACCTGTGGCACCATGATGCAGGGGGCGAGACACATTCCCTTGTCCAATGCGGGGAGTGGGTCATGCCGACACATGGGACGTAGCTCAGGGCAGGACTCAGGCCTCAGGCAGTGTGATGCATGCTCTCCTACGTCTCTTTCTGCCTTCACGGTACCTGGTAGTTCTCGCTGATGGTCTCGCCGTTGACGACGATGTCGGCCCCCAGCTTCAGCGGGAACGTGGTGTCCTGGAAGTTCTTGTGCACGAATGGGAGCGGTACGTAGATACGCCCGTCGGCCAGCTTCATCCCCTCTTCAAAGGTAACCTGCAGAACAGGAATCCATCCATAGCGTCACCGGCCTCACTTTTGCGGCAAAGCTGCATGCTGCTCCGCGGTCTGCAATCGCAAGCTTCAAGCCTTACGAATGGCTCCAAACATGGAACAGCGCCGACATGCGCCAGCTTGCCGGACGCCCTACTGTCCTTACCTTCATAGAGGGCTCGTAGTAGCGGCGCTGCGACGCACTCTTGCTGGCACGACCCTGCGACGCGCGGCCAAGATGCCAAAAGCTTGCGTGGAATGAACAGTGCAGTAAAATAGCGTGGGCATGCAAAGGGGCGCACTTGCTCTTGCGCCAAACCTGCTGCGGCTGACACTTCAGCCGAGAAACACAAAAGTGCGAAAGGGTGCACACCGTGTGTGGCTCACCTCCCGCTTCTTGCTGTTGCCCTCTTCATCCGTGGCCTCGTCCTCGTCCTCCGTGCCGCTGCCGCCAGTCGCGGCGCCCTTGCGCCCGCTTCCCCGTTTTGGCTCGCCCGCTGCCCCCTCGTCCAGCGCACCCTGTCCGCCTAGGTCCGGCCCCAGGCCCATGCCCAGCCCCATGCCCACGCCCATGCCCATGCCCATGCCCGCCATAGCCGACATGAAGCCGCCGGGTCCCAGCGCCGCAGCAAGCCCGTCAGGTGGCAGCTGAGCAGCCGCCGCCATGGCACCCAGAGACGGTGCGCCGGCAGCGAACAGCAGCTGGCTGAGTGCGTCGGATGCGTACGCCGACTGGCCGCCTAACGCGCCCATGCCAAGACCCAGGTTCGTGCCGCCGCTGCCGCCCAGCCCCTCTCCCATGGAGGTGTCCGCGTTGAGCGCCGCCGTGATGAGCGAGGCCGCCATGACGGGGTCCGGCAGGCCCTCCAGCCCTGGAAGGCCGCTGGCCGCTGCGGAGGCGGAGCCCACAGGGGCGGGCAACGGCTGCATCGCCGCCAGCGCGCCGCCGTCGTGCTGCGAGGCGGAGGTGTGCGGCTGTGGCGGTAGTGGCCCAAGAGAGTGGCTTGTGGCGGCAATGTTGGTCCCCACCGACCCATCGCCTCCGAGCATCGCCAGGTGCTGCAGGGCCTGGGCCTGCGCAATGCTTGCTGCCGTGGCGGCGGCCGCGGCGGCGCTAGGTGACCCTGATGGCGGCGGCTGGGGCACATGGGTATGCGCGGCAGGGTCTGTTGCATGGGCGGTGGGCAGGCTCCCGGCTGCCTGCTCGGTTGCGTCGTGGGCAGCCCCTGCCTGTTGCTGGCCTTGCAGAGCTGTGTGGGAGGGCGGGTGCAGCGGCAAGGCGGCAGCAGCGTTGGACACTGTTGGCCCTACTAATGGGCCAGCGGGCGGCACGGCGCCCGCGGCATGTAGCAGCGACACGACCAGGCCTGCAGCGGACTGCGCCGGGCCCTCCTCCAAAGCCGCCTCCGCCGGCGGGGCGGTGAGTGGTGCAGTAGCGAACCGTGCCGGTCCTTGCTCTACAGCGTGGGCTGCAGTATGTGCTGCGCCGCCACCGGCGGCAGCATGCACATGTGCAGGTGCGGACACGGGCGGCAGACTGATTGGAACCTGCAGCTGCAGGTGGGCAACCGGGGCTGCTTGCGGCTGGGCTGCACCCTGCGCTGGTGCCGCCTGCTGGCCTTGGGTCGGCGCCTGCGCCAGCGCCTGGACCTGCCCCGCCGCCTGCTGCCCGTGCAGCCCCAGCTGGTCGTCGGGTGGCAACTCGCCGCTGCCACTTTCCAAGACCATGCCCTCCGTCGCCAGCATGGCGTCCTGTCCGGCCTCCCCTGAGGCCCCCGGCCCGTCATCACCGCCTTGACCCGCCTCGTGTGCGCCATGCCCAACCCGCTGGCTGGCAATATGCGCCGGCAACGGGCGGCGAGACCGGGGCTTGGTGGGCACGGCTGCGGACAACCCGACTGTACCAGCTGCGGGCGGACCTGCGGCAGCTACATCATCGATGGGCTGGACTGGGGCCGCTTGAGCAGCCTGCTGGAAAGCGCTTGTCCCTACGATGCTGAGTGTCGGTGCAATCTGCATTGCGGGCTCAGAGGAGCCCATGCCACCAGCGGTGTGGGCTGCTCCGCTGGAGACGCTTGCAGTTCTCGTGCGTGCGGCAGGCGCCTGACCGCCCACTGCACCGCCCGATGGTGCATGTCCGTGCCCCGCCGCCGACACGCCCACTGGCGCAGGGCCACCAGCTGATGTGGTGGCCGACGTAGCCCGTGGCTTGCTGCCAGGCGGGGAGCCACCAGCGCCACCTGTGCCTGGAACCGCCGGGACTCCGGGCGGCCCGTCAACGTCAGCTTGAGCCAGCGCGGCTGCCGCCAACACGTCAAGGTTCCGCAGTGGGTCGAACTGCACAGGGGTACACATTGTAAAAGAGGAGTCTCCACACAGCTTGCTCAATGCTACTGCTGGCAAGCGTGCAGCTGTGTGTTTTTCTGCAGCTACGAATGATTCTTGGGACAAGAGAGATGAGTGTCTATACCAATGCGTATAGCAACAAACACAACCAGTGCGTTGGGCAAAAAGACGTACTTTGTAGATTGTCTTCCTGTAAGCATGTCCTCTGGGCATGCGATGTGGTCCATATCAGGCCAACGGGACCTGTGTTGAAGTTGGCCAGTTCTACAGCACGGTACGCTGCCTCACCTGTCCGTCAGCACCAGGTGCACCCTCCTGCTTCTGTTTCTTACGAGCCTGCGGCTCCTTTACAGCTGACGCTCCACCTTTCCCAGCCTTTCCGCCCTTTGTTCGCTCGTCCGCGTCCTCTTCCTCAACGACAGAGCCCGGGTCCGTGGGCATCATGGGACGGCCTGAAAGCTTAAGCCGGGCTTGACGCAAATTACCCTTGTCTTGCTTGTCGCCTGATACGTGGCTGGCATGCTCAGCTTGCCCTGCAGCGCTGGGTAGGGCTGAAGAAGACTGCATGGCTTGACCCGAAAGACGTGCACCTCAGCACCACCTGCTCAGCAGAGCGTGATCATCACCAGCCTTAATAGCATAAGCATGTTTGGTGGTTTGCGGGCATTGCATATCTTATGGCGCGGTGTCTAGGTTCCGAATTGCTGGAACGTGTTAAGGAGCTATTGCTGGATGTGGCGCTCTGCAAATTGCAGCAGATTACGGGCCTACATAACGACGCTCACCGTTGCAAATTTGCCGCTTGCCGCGAAACCGGGTTTCGAGGCCGCCTCGAAACCGGAGCTGGATTTGCGGATGATGCACCGGGACCATAAAGGCAGGAAGAGTGTGATACTCTTAATCCTTGACTTCCTTAAAATGTGAAGCATGCGCCTTCTCTGGCGCACGTCCAAGTTCCGCAACGTCCAGCATGGGAGCGCATGCTTGTCCCGTGCGTGAAGCCCTCGTTACCCACGCTTCCTCGGGCCCCTCCACAGTTCCTTCTTCTTAGTGCGTACGCAAACAGCCTTCATACACCATGCTACATGGGCTCCAACATCCTGTGCAGACGCGACGGGCACGTGCCGAGCTCGCTCCCGTCAGCTCCCATGCGGCACCTTGACCTGCTTCGACCACTGAGAGCGTCTTCATTCCTTACCTGCCAGGGGGGTAGGCATGACCAAAGGCATAGCCCTCTAGTAGCAGGCACTGGCAGTATGGGAGGAGGTACGTTTGGCCTTCCACTCTCCACCACATCACATGTACAGTGCTTGCCTTGGTTAATCGTCTGGAGCGGAGGGGTGCTTCTGTGTGGGGGGCGCCTATGAGGCAAGTGGGGCCTGCGTTGACGAAAGGCCCATGCGATTTTGGTGGGGGAGGAGCGAAAACAGCGTCCGGGGGGGGCCGCGGCTGGCAATGTCTCCCGTGCAGCTGCCTCGTATCCGGTTACTCCTGGGAAGAAGGGTGGATGAGGGCCATGACAGGGGTGCTGCTTCAGTTGTGTGGGTGTGTCTTTGCGGGAAGGCTGGAATACCGTTGACTTGAGGCGCGTCTTCGTGGTCGATACTTCAATGGAGCTATTGGCTCCTAACCGTAGAGCGAAAGGGGTGGGAAAGCCCATGTCCCTGCTCGCCGGGACCAGCCCCCTTTCCCGGTTGGGGCGAGGCTAGGCTCTGAAAATGGAGCAACACTGTGAAATTATACATACCGTACACGTGTTGCCAAGGAAGCTCCCTGGCCCTGTCTCGTGCCCTTGTCCTGGCCGTCCCAGGGCAGCGCGCCCAAGCCACCACCAATCCGCCATGCACCTTCAGCACTGCATGGCAGACACTAATCGCCTATCTGTAACCATATCGGACATGGATGTTTAGTAACCTCTATACGGGCGGCACTTAAGCCATTTGGACGCCTTGCAGTGTTTTCCTTGGTGGCCACTAGGCCGCTGCAACTGCTGCCACCAAGTGGCCCTGGTCACTTGCCGTGGTCTGTGTTTCAAGCGCGGCCCCGCTAGGTGGGACGCTGCTCGTGCTCTCCCGCTGCGCGTCAGCAGTGTTTATGCTGAGCCTGTCTAGCCTCTATGGCCCTGCTCATGCGTGCGCGCAGGCTCGTTGCATGCCCTGCTGTGTGCTGACCGACATGGACCTAAGCGCATGGGCCACTGTGAGGCATGCTGCCTCACATGTGCACAGCTGCAGCACCCCACTGACACTTTGCTCTAGACGCGTGTCCACAGTATGTTTTAGGATGCCTTGCTACGCGTGCTCATAATCTGTACCCAACCAACGTGAGCACCAGGGGAGCACACAGCCCCAACTTGCAGTGGAACTGTCATCCAATCCGTCGTATCAGATAGTTGCTTTTATCTCAGAGAACTCATACTGCTGTAGCGTTAATAAAAAAGGTGTCCCGTGGCTTGGTTCGTGGCGACCTGACGTGGATGGCCTCCCGAGCAGCCGGCGCCCCAGCGTGCTCAGGAAACAGGTAGCTGAGTAGAATCGATGTTGTAGTGGTCGTGCTCTGTAAGTTGTTGCAGCCATCGCTGCCTACTGCGCACTGGATGCTACTCGCCTCGGTGTTGACACGGCCTTCGGCCCTGCCTTCATTTGTACTGGCAGAGCTTTCCGTTACAGTAAAGCACATTGAAATATGCGCTCTGCTGCTGCGCATCGTGTCGCCTGCAACACCCCTGACACAGCCCTCCCCTGCCCACCTGTGTATGGTGGTGTATCCCTAACAATGACAACTCAACGTACGTGCTGCTACCTCTCAGGCGTCCTGGGGGGGTCTGCAGCGGGGTGGCGAACGTGGTCCAACGACCGACGCTGTCTGGCTGCCGGCAGCATCGGAGCCACTCCCTACACAGGGTTCTGTATACCAGCCCTGCAGGAGGGGCTGGATGCTTGCACCAGCTGTTGAGGAGGATGCCAATCACGTGCTCAGCACGTGGGCGGGGTAAGCTGCCTGGATAGTGGCACGCCTTAAATGGTGCCTAGTGCCCTGGTGCGGCGCTTGGTGATGGGTAGGATGCTTCAGGACTGGCCCAGATCCATCACTCCAACACAGTGTTTGTCCTGTCTGCTGCACCGCATGCAAGGCGACGGTGGTTCGGAGGCAAACTACTACGAGCTGCTTGGCGTAGAACCCGACTGCAGCATGGATGACATCAAGGTGATTGTCTGCGGAGTACGGGTATGGCTGAGAGGTTCACATGGCATGCGGTAACGGTGGATGAGCTTTCTGCATTACTGTGCAGCCCTTGTGATATGGACACGTAGGGATATGACGTCACTCTTCACATTGTTGACTGGTGTTAGCCTTGCCGTGCACCAGGCTGCCTTCCGGCGTCGTGCCAAGGAGCTGCACCCGGACGTTAATCCCGAGGTGGGCGTTGCATGCATGTTGTAAGGAAGCTATGAGGGCAAAACAAAACTCAGACATCTGAGCCAGCGCCTCAATCACTGGTAGCTGCTCATAGCCATGGCATCAAGGCTGTCGCCCTGTTGTCCTGACCTTTGCCTGCTTAGCATGAACCACGTCCACAGCTGTCTGGCTGACGCCCCAGGCTGCTTCCATAACGCAAAGCGCACACTGGGGCAGGAACAGACTGGTGCGGAACGGGCTCCCCAACGTCGCAGAAGCCTCTCTGATGCCAAAAGTCGCACTGTTCCCTGCAGGACGATGCAGAAAGCTCTTTCGTTGCTCTGTCGCGTGCGTACGAGGTGTTGTCGGATGAAGAGGCCCGGAGGGAGTACGACCTTACTCACCGCACGCGCAGGATCAATTTTTTCCAGGATATTGAGGTAGGGGTATACTATGGCGTATCAAGGTTAGCTTTGCATGGCCCTTGTGGCAGGCGTGAATGGCATGCATGTGATGTGGGGAGTTCGCCGAGGTGCTTTTTACAATCACCGACTTTCCATGTTCCCACCGTGTCTCCAGGATGACGATGATGAGGCGTACAGGCCCAGCCCCTTCCGCTGGGCCCATGTGGGGCACCGAGGTCACAGCGCTGCCCGGCCTGGCGACGACGACGATGACGGCGACGAGGAGGGCCAGGCGTACGAGGAGGGACAGGGCAGCAGGCGGGGCGGACGGGACGACGGCGAGGAGGACTCCCGCTGGCGCCAGGGCGAGCGCAGCCCCGAGGAGCTGCTGGAGAACCTGGCGCGCTTCATGTGGGTAGAGGCGTGACGGAAGAGTGCTGCCGCCCTAGGGCCCATGCAGCGTATGGAGGGTTGCACACGTCACAGTAAACACGGCAAGCTGCACAGTATGGGGTTATTTTTGCAGCTTGCTGGAAAGCGGGGTCGAAGGGCGTTGCTTGCATGGACCATGTGCGGCAGGTATGTGAGCCCACACCTCTATCGACAGCTCGGTGTGTCCTCCCGCTTTGACGCTTGCAGGAACGGTCCTGGCGGCCTGCGTGCGTTCCAGAGCGGGCGGCTGGACCCGTGGGGCACCTCCACCAGCGACGCCTGGCACCGCGCCGTGGAGCGCCAGACGCGCGACCCCTACGGCCCCGGCCGCCCGGGCTACGGCGCCGGCCCCCTTGGCCCGGACGACGACGACGAGCTGGGCCGCAGCGAGTGGGACCCCAGCCGCAGGGTGCCGGGCTGGACCCCGCCGGGTAGGTGGGGGCACGCACGGTTGCGGGCGGTGTGGACCAAGGGACTGACGGCTGTCATACAGGAACCCCTTCGGACACGTGGTTGCACGTGCGGTGCGCTGCGGAAGGGTCGCTGTTTCCTGGGAGACATTAATATGCGGTGACAGGCGTGCTAACGCCCTTTACTCTATTGGCTTGCGCCATTGCGTCGCCGCAGGTCGGGGCAGCGAGTGGAGCCACCCCAGGCGGCAGTGGGACGACGAGGACCAGCGGTCGGGGGGCCCTGGAGGCCCGGGAAGGCGGGGGGGCGGCGGGGGAGGGGACTTCCGGCGGCCATTCAAGATTTGACGTGGACAGAGGATAGGGATGCTTCCCTCATTGTGCGTCAACAGGTGTATCGCGTGCGCGGCTGGCTACTCGGCGCAGACGCTGCAGTATGACAAGATTCAGACGCGTACTCTGTCCTAGCTGGTCTTGGCGAGCAGCGACACTGTTTGATAGCTGTGAAACTTTGTGGGTCAGAGATTGCGTGTTCGGCATGACCGCATACAGATCGGCGCAGACAACATTTTGGGCACTGACATTCGCTGCACACCATCCAACCATTCTAGTATGAAGAGCCTGCTGAGCGTTACAACTTGCTGTTGGCCAAGGCGCATGGACATCGCCGGTTGCAGTGGTATGTGTAGTTCGCACACAACTCACATGAACCGAATGGTCGTGATGAATGAGTCTTGGACTCTTGGTGCACGGAAATTGCATAATGCGTTGTGTCGTTGGTGATCGGCATACCGGCATTGGTTACGAGCATGAGACACTGCTTAGGAGATCAGGACGCATCAAGTGCTGAGCGGAACGCGTTCTTGACAAGTTACCGGCTAGGTGTTCAAGGGCGGCTGCTGACCTTGTCTCCTCTACGTGGTGCTCGTGTGTTGTGGTGCCCCTTAGCTCCGAGGCGTCTGAGCTGTCTGACCCTTCACAACTAGCACCTCGTCACAGTGTGCGTACATGATGAGAGCCCAACTGAAGGGTCGCCACACATGATGCCCTGTGTGGTGTAATTGTCGTACACAACCGTACTCGAGTGCGAAAAACGACCTTCTACCCCTCCCGCTTGCCCCTTGGGGCCTGGTGACCATTGCCGTTGTGCTGGAGTGCAAGGCCCACGTATGCCATGGTGCCTATGTTGAGGATTATGAACAACGTGTCCGTTGTCCCATCAGTGCATCCCCAGTTCCCCACCCGCCTCGGCGCCCGCCTCCGCCTCTGCCCCACAGTACGGCGTGGCAGCGTGCATGGTGCACCGGCGCGGGGTCCGCCGCTGGTCCGCTGGCGGGCCCTGAGGCGCCTTCAGCTCCCAGTAGAATGGAGAGAATGCCATTGCAGATATACCCGTGGTGTTGCCATGGATATCAGGATATGGACAACCACTCGCATGCCACAGGCAGGGCTTACACACAAGGTGGTACTACTGGGGGTATGGGCATGGAGTGCAGTCCCGTGTGACCGGCCTAGCTTGCGGCCTTGCGCTCCCGTGGGGACGTGAAGGTACAACAGCCCGGGACATCCCAACGGCCACTAGGTCTCCCTCTCTGCTGTGACCATCCGTGCACGTGCGCTTGAGCACGACATTCCCTTTATCGTGCTGCAGCACACTTGTTGAGTCAAGCGTGATGCAAGGGCCTCATGCATGACCGCTCAGGAGTTACATAGGCTTGTCCATCAATCAGGTGCACCCCATACCCCTGTGGACACGGAAGGTCAACTATAGTAGGTATTCGCAGAACTGTGCGGGCAACACCAGGCATGTAACGACAACAAAGCGCACACGTTGGCTCGTTGGCCACAATCCCAGCCCTGATTTCAGGCAGGGCCAGATTCCAGGCCTTGCCACCTGGACTTGTAAAACCCCGACTGAGCTACAGCAACTTGTCATGTGTGCTCTTGGCCATACCGTTACTCACTCTCTGGTGACACGCAACACTCCAACGCATAACACAGCAACGCTCTCTTTTGACTGAGAAGCGCCCGTAGATAGGCGAAACGACAACTTAACGTAGCAGTGGTGTTGATAACGACGTGCAGCTGCAGTGCACTGCGTTTTACGCCCCGAATCAACAAAAACAGCATGCAATACACTTCACTGCTCCGGAGGACACGCCAATAACCGCGTGCTCACAGGCAGTGAAACTACCCACGCATAAAGGGATTATTCAATATTTACGGTATGGCTTCGTGACTCACATCTCTCGTACTATACCGGTACAGGGGCGGTCCAAAAAACGGATCAGATGAGTTGCAACATCCCCAAATAAAGCCAACAAAATGCTACGCTCCCGCCATCGAGGCTCGCTCTCGGACAGCAGGAGGCACACAGTGTGAGGTGCCGACTTCCCGCTGCAGCATCCTAGGCACGGGTACCCGTGTTTAGAAGAGGGAGATGTCGCGCCCGAACACGCGGGTCTTCATCCAGTCGAAAAGAATGAGTACACGGTTGCGGAACGACACCTGCGTGGCAGGATCGGAGGGGTGGGGGACGGGGTCAGAGGTCCTTGAGGGCCGTGTACGGTATGTTGCACAGTACCGTAGTGGCACAAATTTAATTGCCATGCTCGCCGAGAGGCAATTAATTTGCGTTTTTGCCAAGGGCCCCAGCAGTTAATTTTCCGTTTTGCCAGGCACGTGTCGACCCACAAAACAGCGCCCGTATGGCTCCTACGAAGGGCTAAAGCACGCAGGACCAGCAGGAACAGAGCTTGTAGGGCCTTGGCAAGCACCCACGGGGTCAAAGGCATGTGCGACCCTGCACCGCTCCCTGGCCCACCTGCTTGGTGATGTAGACGGACTTCCACAGCAGGAAGGCCAGGCTGCCGTACAGCTTGAGGTTCAACACGTCAAATGCCTCCACCTGCGTCAGCGCCTTCTCGTTGCCTGCGGCCGCCAGGGCAGGGCAGGGCAGGGGACCGTAATGGACATGCAGGAGCCGGTCAGCTGCGGTTACCTGCTAGCCCAGACGTAGCTTTCGGCCCTGCTCCCTGGGCACTGAGCACTGCCGCCGTCCCGGCCGAGAGCCCTTCGATGCACCAAGAGGACAGCTTACTGTCAGGATGCCTCCACACTAATGCGACAGGCCAACATTGCTTAGCAAGCATCTGCAGTCCTAGGCATGATATGCCACACTTTCCCGTATGGCAACGGCTACCGTGTTGACAGCAAGACCTTGCCGGTAAGCACCCGGCTCGGGTGCGCCACTCACCCACGTAGGCCATGATGCCCAGCGACAGGAACTCGAAGGGTCGGTCCCAGTACCGCACCTCAGTCGCCTCCGCGCTCTCCTTTGACCGCCGCTCCTCCTCCTGCACGGCCGCCAGGCACTGCTGCGAGGCGCGGCGGATGGCGTCCGGTGAGGCGCCGCCCGCAGCCTCCGCCGCCGCCCGCACCTCTTCGATGGAGCAGGCGGCGACTGCGGGGCTGGGCGGCGCGTCCAGGGAGGCACTGCCGGTGAGGCCCTCCGTGTGGGCGCGCACCCACGGGGGGGCTTCCATGCGGAACAGCGCGTCGGAGATCTGGCAGGGGAGGCGTGGGGCACACAGCCGTAGGGTTGAGCCGGAGCGTGGCTTGCTGAGCCCGTGTTCTGCTGCTTTCAGACCAGACGGACGCATAGTTGCAACAGAACGACATCCCCCTCGTGTTCCACCAGCCTAGCGTGCGCCGCATGCATGGCCACTGACCTCGTTGGCAAGCTCGATGCGCTTGGGTCCGCCCATCATGGCGGTGGCCAGCCACTGCAGCGCCGGGCTCTCCTCAGCGGCGGCCTGCGCGGGATGCGGGGCGGAAGGTGTCGGGCGAGGCTAAGAAGGGCCTTTGGAAGCCGTCCGCACCACCGCTTTCCCTAACCGTGCTGCTCTCTGAAAGCAAACGCTGCACACACCTCAATCTTGTTGGTGCGGCGCTTGACCACCTGGTAGGGCGGCGGCTGCGTGTAGCCCCCCACGCCCAGGGTGTAGCCGCTGTTGATGAGGTGCGCCAGGTAGGCGCCCTGCTGCCCCGCCACCTGGGCTGTCGCCGGCAGCCTGTTCCCCAGCACCAGGCTGCAGTCCCCCAGCGCCAGCAGGTCCTCGGCGCCCACCACGCGCAGGAACGAGTCCACGCACAGCTTGGAATGGGTACGAACGCCAGCGGCCTGCGAGGGTGTGCAGTGAAGGCTCATCCCTACGGTGCTAGACTCCACAATGCTGCTTGCGTCACCGCTGTTATTAACACCACTGTATGAGCGCACCGCCCGCCCTCACAACGCGGCCCCCCGCCTGCCCCGTCCGCGTCCGCCGCACCTCGCACGCCGCCTCCTGGTCGGCCACCAGCGCCGCGACCTGCTGCACCAGCGGCCGCGGCGCGTTGCCCGCAGACCACACGCACACGCCGTAGTCCATCGCCTCGCCGCCCTTGAGCACCACCTGGGCAGCAGGGGAGAGACCAGGGCGCCGTGTGCACGTGGCTCGACGACAACTGCGCATGCATGCCCAAGCAGCGCTACCTTACGGGTGGCTACAACCTAGCCCAGCCCTCCGTCGCCCCCGGCCCGCCCACCTGGCTCTGCGTCACCTCCACCACGCGCACCCCCGTGCGGACCTCCACGCCCGACACCGCCAGCGCCTCCTCGGCGCGGTGGCTGAGCCCCATGTCGAACTGCGTCAGGATGGACTGCGCGCTCTGCGGGGCGCCAGGGAGCCAGCAGGCAAGAACCTTTATTCAATAATGTTGGCTTCCCACGCTCGTGGCATGGACAGCCTGTGCGTCAGAGCCTGTGATTGCCTCTGGTGCTGCAACTCAACCACAGGGTATTGCTCCTGCGCTCCCGCCGCCCAGATCCAAGCGCAACACCCGCGCCCCCGGCCAGCGCCCACCTGCAGCAGCGTGACCCGCACGTGCTTCATGAGCGCGGGGTACTTCTTGCGCAGGTCCTCGCGCAGGAAGTCCGCCAGCGTGCCCGCGAACTCCACGCCCGTGGGGCCGCCGCCCACTACCACGAAGTGCAGCGCGGCGTCCCTGCGGCCACCCGGTGCGACACGGCATCACCTCAGTACCCACACTAGCCTGCCTTTGCGCGCGCAACACTAGACGGCCTACGACGATCCCAACGCAGCACGAAGGCCCCGGACCCGCTCCCCCGTGCACCCCACCTGTCCTTGTCGGAGGTGCCGGGCAGGGAGGCCAGCTCAAACTTCTGGGCGATGCGCTTGCGCAGCTCCACGGCGTCAGACACCTCTGGAGAGCAAGGGAGGAACACCGGCGGGGCGGGGGTGCACGAGCACGTGAGGCGCCGCAGCAACGCGTGGTAGGAGACATGGACCACCTGCTGATTAGCAACGAGAGGAGGCGCGACAGGGTGCGCCACCTGGCAGCAAAGTTGGCGGTGACCAGCCCGACCCACCCTTCATGAAAAAGCAGTGCTCCTTGACGCCCTTGACGCCGAAGGTGGCCGTCTGCTCCCCCACGGCGACAACGGCCCTGTCGTACTGGATCTGCAGCGCCATGGCAAAAAGTCAGGTACATAATGACGTGACTGCAGGGACCCGAATACGGTAAGCACCCAGGCTCCAGGACGTACCCAGGCTTAAGCTGCACCTGAGCAACCCTGCTTCACAATCGCCGCCCTGGTATTAGCGCCTTGGAGGGGATTGCTCTTTGCTGCTCCATGCCCGTCACCCTACCTCGAAGGTTGGCTTGCGGCCGTCGTCGTACGCGAACGTGGAGGTGCACACCGCCACCTTGGCTGTGGGCAGGACGCGGGCGGGGGCAGAAGCGACGGGCAGCGGACGGCCAGTCAGTGCGAACTTCCCAATGGCTTCAGGTTTAGTAACGTGACATCGACCTGCGCAAGCACGCTGACAGGTAGAAGTGCGTTATGACAGCTAGCCCTGCTCGCCCCCTTGAGCGGCCATCCCAGCCCCCACCGTTCGGGTCCAGGCTGTCGCACTCCGCCTCCAGGTAGGTGACGCAGGGGTTGGAGGTGCGGATGGGCTCCAGCAGGCTGCGGAACTCCACGGTGCCCACCGCCGTGGAGGGCAGCATGGGCGTGAACAGGAAGTGGTTGCGCGGGGACACCACCACCACGTCGTACGTGTCCGTGTCGATAACCTTGATCAGGGAGTGCGCGCCCCAGCCGCTGCCCAGCACCAGCACCACGGGCTTGGTGGACGCGCGCAGGCGCATGCGGCCGTTGGAGCCTGGGGGCACAGCGGGCGTGCGGGCAGCGCTCTGGTGACACATGTCACAACGCGTGTCGCACGTACCATACATACGCTTAATTACACCGCATCCCGCCCCCGGCAAACCGCGCACCCCCAAACTGGTAACATTTTGGCACCGCGCAGGCCCCTGACCCGTATTCTACAACCTCGGCGCAGCGTGGTGAGCAGGGAGGGTAGATTCCTCCAGGCCCACCCAAACCCCAATTTCGCGTAGTCAGCCACACCGGTAGCCTATCCTAGCGGCAGTTCGCCCTACCTTTTCCCTTCTACGATACCGTGTGCACACCAAATTTCACCAAAGAACCAGGGGGAACCAAGCGCCACCGCGCAAGCCCCCTAACTGTAATATTAGCTCCACCGTGCACCCCCCCCAAAGGTGCGCGGTAGTGCACTTAATCTGGCCTATCAATCGATAATAAACGCGGTAATGTGGATCAGGTACGGTAGAGCTGTGGATGATCTGTTCGGATCGACCCCCCGCCAACCTGACTCAAAATTATTAAACCCTACCACACACGTTACTGGTCCTTTGCCCCCCCCCCCCCCCCGTTCCCCGCCCCCCCCCCCCCCCCTGCCGCTCTGCGGTCACCACCCTGCCGCACCTGGCACCAGCTGCTCCTGCCCCGGGCTGGGCAGCGCGTTGGGGTTCTCCACCGCGTTCATACGGCGCACGTGGCGGCCGATGTCCACCACGCTGTCCCGCAGGTTGTCCAGCGCTATAGCGGCGAACGCGCGCTTGGGCGGCCACGAGGGCTCGTCGGGGCCGGGGAACAGCTGCGGCGTGGGGGCGGGCTCCGAGGGGCGCTGAGGCGTCGGCGCCACCGGCGGTGCGACTTGGGCCTGGGGGCAGGCAGGAGCGTGTGGGGCGCCGGGCGTTAGGGGGTAAGTAGGGTTGCGGCGCTACGCTGGGGATGCGAGCATGGCCAGGGCCGCTGGGATGCAGAGCTCGCTTGGATCGGGCTCGAAGCGCCGCGACAACGTGGTGGCGTGCGACTTTGAGGCGTTCCAGTACCTGACAGCTCACTTCCAGCTACCCAGGCGTTGTGCCCGCACGCGTCTTACGATGTGTCGCTCGGCGGGACGGCAGCCGTCTCATCCATCTACCTTTTTAGGCTCCTCCAGCACGGTGGTTCCCTTCGGACCGCCGCCAGGGGGGGCCTGGGCGCGGACGCACAAGCTCGCAGTGCGGCCTGTGGCGCAGGGTGCAACACGTGGTCGGGGCTCGGGGGCACGGTGCAACTGTACATGTGATCTTGGTGCAACCGCACTTGAAGCTTGATTGACAAGCAAAGCCTAGCCCTACACAGCTGTTTGGGCGTCGGGCTGAGCTTCAGACACTGGTTCCGGAAACCCATGTGTCGATTCTGTGCACACAGCATGCACTGTCCTGAGTGCACAGTGTCGATTGTCGATGTAACCAATATGCTTTGAGTTCCCTCTGCTGCTCCTGTCACCTGCCGAGCGTAGCAGGACGGGTGACGACCGGAACCTCGATGCGTTCCCAAGCGCTTCTGAACATGGGCCCTGACAAGGGCGCCGATGGCTACTATGCATTCCCGTAGACTTCATGGAACCCAGCGAGCGCGGCCAAAGAACGGTGTCAACCTGTCGTCGATTCGGTGGCAGGTTAGCTACTTTTGAAAGACTCTTTTTCACCTCCAGCCAGACTACATTAACATTAAGTCGAAGCTGTGTTGCTCACTTTATTCCATACCAGCTGCCTGGTGCTGCCATGAGCTCAGGGTTTCGTACGGCTCTGCCGAATCAGCAAGTGAAAAGCGTAAAGCATAAGAGCGACCAGCGACACCAACTGATTTTGTGCTGACTTTTTGCATCACAATAATCCATGCTATGATGTAACCTAGGACACTGTAGGCACAGCTCCAAGCCGTTGGCTTCAAGCCTCACAAGGAAGCATCAGGGGAGTTCAGGGGCCCGTGGCGCGTGGGAAGCTTGCAAGCTTCCCTGGGACGATGCCCTTGCTGGCGTTCTCATTGTGTCCATTCTGCCACCTGAGGCTACTCCAGTGCAAGTGCACGTGATCTCGCTATGAGCAGGACAAACTCACACACTCACAGAAGTGCCCAACAGAGTGCATGACAGCCATGTCAAAGCCAGCTGAGCCCACGCACTGGCTGCCGCATGGCTGCTTTAGCCAAGCTTCCCTGAGGCCTGCGTCAAGGTAGTTGTGCTCCTATGCTTAATCCTTCTGCGCAGAGAGAGTGTGGCCCGCGTCCGCGTCCGCAATATCCTTTGGGTGAGGGTGGCTTCTTGCCAGCCGCACGCCTACAGCTGGCCTCGACCGCTTGCCAGTTGCCACTACCCGTCCAAGCGTCCCTGCACCCGTCCAACCTCGGACTGCACGGGCGTGCCTGCCCAGGCCTTCCCCTGCATGTGTATTGAGCGCCAAGTCAAGCTGGGTAGATGAGAGGTCCAGGCTCCTCACCAAGGGGGCAAGGGCTCCGCTGCTCCTCACAGAACTTCCTAGCTCCTAGCTGGGCAACTAGGGTCAGAGTGTGAGCCGCAGATGCAAAATTCATCTTACTGGGCTAGTACCACGTGCGGTCATGGCACGTGGAAAGCGCTCTGCCGAAGGGAGTGCTCCCCGTGGTTATGCCAGGTTCTGCTTGCTCTGCAGTGCCAGCGCTCCGAAGGCACCACGCACAACGTGCAGTCCTAGCTAGACTTGCTTTCGCTGCCTATATGTACATAATGCACTTACTTGCATCGTCGCCCGGGCCCTTGCGGGCAACCGCAAAGGGCCCTTCGCGCCCGATTGCCCTTAGTGCTCACAGGCAGCGCTCCTTGCGTCGCTCATCACCACGCAGTACAAGCTATGCTACAACCGCGCCAGGACCTGATACTGTTGATGTTCGCGGCAACGGCAGCAGCGCGCCCCCTGAAGTCGCGTCTCTGTCCCTGTGGTCCGGCAGCGACGCCTTCAGCCCGCTGGGCGACCGCTGCGACGCGCCCCCGCCGCCGCTGCCCCACCTGGCCCGCCCCGTGCGGGTGGTCATCGTGCGGCATGGCCAGAGCACGTGGAACGCGGAGGGCCGCATCCAGGGCAGCACCGACCTGTCCGTGCTGACGGACAAGGGCGTCAAGCAGGCGCAGCGGGCTCGGGACATGGTGGGCTGGCCTGGGTGTTGAGGGGGTGTGGGCGCGCCTGGCAAAAATTAGGCAGGCGGCATGCGCCGTCTAAAAGGAGTTGGGACTGAGAAGCCATACGACGGCGTGGCTGTATCATCGTGCCATGGGCGTCGAGGCAGGGCACGCATGGTGTTCCTGCAACCCGCTGAACCTGGCCCAAAGTACCGGAAGCCCTACGTACGCACCCCGCTCGCCTTCCCAAACCCCCAGCTGTCGGGCATGTCGTTCGACGCCGTGTTCCAGAGCCCCCTGGCGCGTGCACGGCAAACCGCTGACGCCATCTTGCAGCGCCACCCCGCGTTCCAGGTGGGGTGTGGCTGGGAGGCGGGGGTGTGCCACCCAGGGAGCCTGGGGACAGAGAACTCCCCAGCTTGTAGCCGTGGAGGCACGGCATCAAGGGAAAACGCGCCTGCTGCGTTTGGGTGAACTTATATGCAAAACAGCAGCGAAGAGCGTGAGTACGTAGGATACAGCATGTGCCACCTGGTACAGACCGCCTGCCTGGACACGGCAAAGGTCCTGCTGATGCTGCCCCGCCTCTGCCGTGCGCTGTGACGCAGTGCTGGTATTTAACAGCGTCCTCCTCGATTCACTTAGATGGCTGCCTGTGAGCTTGGCGAAAAGCATGGGGGAAGTGGGGGGAGACGGCTTCACGGTTCCCGGAGACGGTTCCTGCAGGAGCGCCTGCACCTTGTCCACCTGCAGCCTGCAGCACTCACGCATGCCGCTCACGGCCCCGGTCCCCTCTGCCAGGAAGCCTCCGCCCGCACCACGGAGCCGTCCCTGCGCGAGGTCGACCTGTATTCTTTCCAGGTGAGCAACACGGGGTAAGTTGGGGGAAGGTGACACAAAGGACCATACAGGATAGTCTGAAGCGCGTTCCCGGTGAGGCCAGCGACCTGGAAAGCGGCTTCAGCCACCACGGCACGCTTTCTCTAGCATACCGGTACACTCAGTAGTGCTGGGCTGCTGGCGGACACTGCGTGGCCAACCCGACCACCCCCAGGGCTTGCTCAAGCACGAGGGCAAGGCGCTGTACGGCGAGCAGTACAAGCAGTGGCAGAAGGCGCCGGAGAGCTTCCAGATAGACGGACACGCGCCGGTCAGGTAGGCGGATGGTGCAGCACTGCAGGCTTGGGCATACAACCCGCTGACTAGCAGACTGCCATAAGCTGATCGTTTTAGACCAAGAAGTGCAGCTGTGCAGCTGGGAATGGGGGACGCAGCATGCCCGAGTTGGCTCATGCTGGAGTAAACGTATCGAGCTACAGTGCACGCCCGCATGAATGCCCCTGGCGACACGCATGAGCCAGGGGCACTTAACGTGCGAGTACCATCGACTCGCGGCAGTCAACGTGCCATCCGCCATGTGGCCGCCTGATCGTGACCCAGGGAGCTGTGGTACCGCGGCGGCCTGGCGTGGCAGCGCGTGCTGGGGCCGGGGGCCGCGGGGCCGGAGGGCGCCCCCCCGGCCGGCCCCTCCCCCCTGCAGCTGCTGGTGGTGGCGCACAACGCCATCAACCAGGCGCTGGTGGCCACGGCGCTGGGCCTCCCGCCACGGTACTTCAGGTGCGGTGCGGCGGGCGGCCTGCTGCGGCGGTGCGCACAGGGCTCTACAGCGGCCGTGCTGCCTGTACCGTGCACCAGCTTGCCCTACCCCGAGCCCGAACGGCCGCATATGCTGCTCCGCTTGGGTCCAAGGGGATGCTGTGTGCAAAGATGTCAACGCCAACCTGCCTACCTGTCTACCTACCTACCTACCTGCCCTGCCCTGCCCCCAGGCGGCTGCCCCAGAACAACGCCGCACTGAGCATCTTCGACTTCGCGCCCGCGCCCGGGGGCTGTGGGCCTCCCGCCGTGGACCTGGTGTGCCTCAACCAGGTAGGGTCCTGCAGTGAGCGTGGGGCTTGGGCAGGATGTCCAGGTACACGCGGACCATAACTTCTAAAATACATGTATGAACGATTTGCAACAGATTGAGCTTGGGCTTTAGCTCCAGGGAAGTTGCGTCGGCTGATGAGGCAGGTGGGACCCACGTTGGGATCTTCACACAGCTGTGCAACCTTGCCCTCTCCCCACTCCCTCCGCCCAGTCCCCTGACAACCCCTTCAAGAACCCCGACAAGGTGGTGGGCCACGTGGTGCTGCTCACGCTGCCTGGCGGGCCAGGCCCCGAGGCTGCTGCACCGTCTGTGTCCCGGGGCGCGGCGCTGGGGGCGCTGGCGGGCGTGCTCAGCAAGCTGCAGGTACGTTGCAGGGGCACAGCGCACAGACAATGAATCAGCACCTCTATTCGTCATGGCTGTGGGTGCAGTCTATCAAAGTACCAGACTGGGGCCAGCTGCTGAGCGGTGCCAAACAGGTTGTATGCTTCGCAACCTGCACAGACTAACCCAACTGCGTTGCGCCCCTCTCCCAGGTCACACACGTGCTCGCAGCACAGGGCGCCGCTTGCGACGACGACGTCAGCGCCCTGCTGGCCGGCCAGCCGCAGGCCGCCGCCATCGCCGCCGCCGCCCCCAGCCGTGTGCCGCTGGAGGTGCTGGCTGGGCCGACCGTCTCCCCCGCCGCCATGTGGCGCCGCGCCGTGGAGCTGGCGGCGTTGCCTCAGGCCCCGGACTCGGGCAAGGCGCGGTACGGCAACGTTGTCGTACTGCTGGACGAGCGCACCCATGCAGGGGTGCTGTGGGCTGCGCTGGGTGTGGAGGCGGCGGAGGGGTCGGGTGCGCGGCTGCGTGTGTCGCCCGGCGGGCTGTCGGTGGTGGAGTTCGCGGATGACCCTGCAGCCACGCCCGCCACCGTGCGCTGCATCAACAACACGGCGCATCTGCACCCCTGAGTGCACGCGTGGGAGCAGCGGGTGTGCTGGACATGAAAGCTAGGGAGCAGGGGCGGCCAGATCAGAGGCAGGTTGTTGCGATTGGTTCGGCCGTGATACGTGTGTAAGTCGGGAGCATTCTCGACAAAGTGTGAGCTTTACGTGCAAGCATGTGTGGCACATACGGCAGGGCTCGTGTTGCAGTTGCATACAACAGGAGCCACTGTGGTTACTTGATCCCGTCGATTCGTGAATACAGGAGCGTGCATGGTCACGGAGTGGTAGGCCCGGGTAGGCCAGGGCGGGTAGGCCGACACCCAGGTCAACGAAAGGGCATAAAATTTATTTGGCCATCAAAACCCTTTCCTGGCCTTTCATCTCGACCATGCTCCCTGTTTGGCCTGCTGCAAGGAGGGCATGCAGATGTACGCTTGGCACCGTGGCTGCACAAAGACGTGGGGCGCGCGCTCTCCAAGGCCTCAGCGACCCGTTGGCCTCCCGTGGTCGTTTCGGCATAGACACTTACTGTACTGCGTGTGGGCATGTATGCTGCTTCTGGCGCAGCTACACGGTAAGGGGCCTTGCGGCAGGTATCAGTCATCAAGGGGTCAGTTGCAAGGGTTAGGTCATACCGGTAGGGGGGCCTTTCTTGCGCTCTGGCGTCTGGCCTGTCAACCCTCTCAATCTTTATGAACCTGGTACTTTGAATTGACTTGATATGACATGGACAACGCCTGGGCTCTTTGCTGCTCTGTGGCACATTTTGCGCAGCACGGCTGCCCCCAGGCTGCCCCCGGAACAGGTCACGGATCAGGCTGGCCCTAGCACGATAATGGTGGTGTGTTTTAGTGTACAGTGCGGCACCAACCCGAACTGACGCAGTTGCTTCATGGCCGGATATCTGGCAAAGGCGATGTCGGAAACAAGTGGCTGCTTGGCGGGGTGTGGTAGACCTACGCTGTGCCCGCGTGCCTGGGGAGGGGAGGGGCCCAGGATGGGTGGACTGCTGGCGCACGTACCGGTGTAGCTTTGCGTGGCAAAGCCATCATGCTCTGATTGGTTTGCTCGCACATCTCGTACTGTTGCCAAACGGTTGCCCTCGATTGAACGTAAAAAACGTCGCCTGCCTCACCCAGTCGAACCGCAAGCCGGTTGGCCCTCATTAACTCATTACGCGGCTGATCACACGTCCACTTGCTCAGTGTATACCGACTTGGTCACATAGTAATATAGGAAGGAGCCATGGCGGCTTTCGTGCCTGTGAATCCGAAGCCGTTTCTCCAAGAGCTGACCGGAAAGCAAGTCATCGTCAAGCTTAAATGGGGCATGGAGTACAAGGGGTACTTGGTGTCGACAGATACGTACATGAACCTGCAGCTGGCGAGCACAGAGGAGTACATTGACGGCCAGTTCACCGGGCAGCTTGGAGAAGTCCTGATCCGCTGCAACAACGTGCTGTATCTTCGAGGAGCACCCGAGGAGGACGAGCCTATGACCTAGTGCGCAGCTGGGATCTCGTCTCGCGGGTGGATGTCCTGCTTCGGGCAAGTTGGCGATGCGCAATCACAGGGGGGCCATTCAACGGGGCGGTCTTGATACGGAAAAGGGCGCCGGCGAACGCAATATGCTGCCAAACTCCGACACCAAGGGAGGCGCTCCTCGATGGGGGAGAGTCGCTGAGACGCGGTGGGCATGGAAGCAGCTCTTTCTCAGCGGCGTAGTGGAGGCATGCAGTGCTAAAGGAGGCGTCGTGGTAGCCAGACTGTTGCTATTGGACGTCAGTGTTAGGCTGCAGCCTCTGTGAAGGGGGCCGACTCGCACACGTGCTGGTCTGGGGCGTTAGTCCTGTATGGTGTCTTCAGCAGCACGCGCATGGCGCGGACTATTAATAGAAGGTGCTGACGAGTTGCAACATTGCGTGCGTCCCGGGCTGGGACGGTCATGTGCAAGACACCAGCATGGCAACATCGGGTGCTGCTGTAACTCCTGACGTATGTTGGTGGTGACTCTCGGTCCACAAGCCATGCCAGGGTCAGCATACTTGCACGCCTTGGGTGGTGGCCCGCAGCCGCTTTGCGTTCTGGTGCATAGTCGAGCGAGTGCAGGCGTCGGCAGTCAAGGAACTGGTCACAGTGCAGCCCTGACAGCGTACTGCGCCCTGGGTCGAGAGCGCTGGGACGACTCGGTCACCGCAAGCCCGCCAGGGGGTAGCAGTATAGCACGGCCCGCTGCGCGGCTTCCTGGCAGAGCATCGGTCGGTGCGCAGTAAAGGGTACGCCATTTTGTTGCATTCCGGTGCTGTTGCCACACGGCACACACCAACCTCACTGGCCACGGCACAAGTGTTATACGGCTTCACTAGCCGTGCAACACTCCAGGGCACAACCCAGGGTTCAGCGCCATATCAGTAAGCCAGTCAATGTTACACGGCGATGGTTCTCCCCTGCACAAGTGCAACGACCTATGTACGAGCCGTAGCTCAAGGGTCACCATAATTTCATCGCAGTATGGACAGCAGGTCGACGAAAAACCCCACGACAGAGGCAGCTGCGTGACATGATGCAGGAAACCTAAGAAGAGTCAGACCTGGGACAGCCCTCTGGGCCACCCACCCATATTCACCCGGCTAAACACCCACCCATGACGCACAGCTCATGCGTCATGCACTCATGCTCCCGCTTGCACGTCACGGCATTGCACGTCAAAACGGCCTAACTGGCAGCCTTCCGGGAGTTCCGGCGCTGAAGCTTCACTATGCTACGCCTGGCTACGCTCAGCCCCAGGCAGGTACCGTATCCCGCCTAGCTGCGCCCAGGTACCGGTACCGCACGTGCGTGTTGCTGGCAGGGCAAAGTACCAAGCCCACAACCGCCGGAAAATTCAGAACGTTATAATCAATAACTTCAACGCAGAATGCGAGCATGAACCTGCTGGTACAAATAGCGCTACGCTCGTCTAGGAAAAATGCCCGGGTAGGGGAATACGGTACGGCTCCCAGAGCCAACACCAATCACACGTTGGCCCGGGCCTCTTCCTTCCTAGCCTGCATCCACGAATAAGGTGTTGCAGGTTCGACATGTTGGGTTCTTCCTAAGTGGTCTACAGCTTGCTGGGTTGCACGACACCGACGCAGCAAGCAATTCGGCCACACCGGTGCAGGCCAGCACGCCGTCGCCCCATGCACAACACCTCAGACGCCCCGTTCGCCACGCAGGCGAGCCCTGGCCCCCAGCAGCCGGCGCCAGCACACTGGCAGCCCCCCGCGCTCAATCAGTCGTTGCCGCGGTACCACGACTCCTCGTTGCTGGGCAGGTAGGCGGGCGAGCAGCGCAGGATGTTGAAGCGCGGTAGGCGGGCAATGAGGGCGTCGTACTGCGGGTCCATCAGCTGGGCCAGGCTGGTCACGCTGCCGTCCCGCACGGCGGCGCCGTACGCTGTGCGGCAGCGCTCGCCCTTGCAGTACGACATAACGGACAGCAGAGCGTCCAGGCGGCCCACCAGGCGGGCAGCGCGTGGGTCGTTGTAGCTGGGGAACGGGGGGAAAGAAGCAGGGAAAGAGGTGGCGGGCAGGGGCAGTGCACGAGCAATGGCAGTGGTCAACACTGTGCTGTAGTCGCTGCGCTGCCGCAGATCTGAGCACACTGATGCCACTCACACAGTCACACCCCGCCACCCAAGCACTTCGCCCCCGCTGCACATCGCACGCTTGGCTGTGCCGCAGGCCTGCGCCCTCAACCCCTCATACTCTGCATGCCCGCAGCAGCCGCCTCTCTCCCGCCCCCACTCCCCCGCCCCACTCACAGGTTGTCGACCTCGTGCGGGTCCAGCCCCAGGTCGAACAGCTCCCGGCTGCCGAAGCACCACACCGTGTACTTGTAGCACGTGCCCGTCACGGCAGGGGACATGCAGCCCGCGCCCCGGCAGCCCTGCGCCGCCGCCGCCGCCTCCGCCAGGTCCCCGCCCAGCAGCCCCCCCGCCCGCGCCGCCACGTCCGCACCCCACAGCAGGTTGCCCAGCCCCAGCGTGGCGCCGGGGGCGTCGGGGCGCGCCGCCGCCAGCTGCGCCGCGCGGTAGGCTGCTGGCGCCGCCATGAGGTAGGGCGTGCACACGCGCACGGAGCGGTAGCCGTCGCGGTTGAAGAATGCACCCTAGGGGGAGGGTTGGGTTGGGGGCAAGGAGTGCGGGATCAGGGCGGGAGCAGTGTGTGACTCCACCAAAGCGATAGCACACTGCGCAGGGCCAACCTCGCACCGTGAGGCCTGTTCGCCCAATTTTGCCGCACAGGGCAGTTGTATACAACCTGGATCCTGGGACCCTCACCACCAAGATGTGGCAGCAATGGTGCGGACGCTCCTCGTGTAAGGACACGTGGAACGTGCGCCTGTCAGCACCTCTTCCCTCAAGCCGCCCTCTCCCCCCACACACGGCGGCTGCATCCTCTCCCCCCGCTCACCGGCATGTCAATCCACATCTCAATAGATACCCTGGGGATCGGGGATAAGGGGCAATAGGCAGGAGAACACATCTTACTCCGCCAAATAGCTTGCCAGTAGTGCATGGGGAAAGCTACTTGAACGTCCGACAGCCTGCATCTGCTCCGCTCTGCGGCTGCCCTCCCCTGTCTGCTGCCGCAAGCCCGCCCCGCCCCACCCCGCTCCCCCCTGCACTCACGCCTCCCGGAAGTAAGTGTCCTGCCCCGCAGGCAGCTCCGCCTGCAGCCCCAGCGCCGTGTCGAAGGGGCGGGCGCCCAGGCGGGGCGTGTAGTCGGCGGGCAGCAGGCGGTGGAAGGGGATGGGGTAGCCGTCCCAGTTGGACGGGAAGCTGACGCCTGCGGGCCCGGCAGCAAGGCAATGCGGTGACAACATGCCTCGTGCCCATGACACAACGGAGGCGCTGGCAGCATTCCAGCACGTGCCATGGCGCGCTTTGCCACAAGCCATGGCTGCCTGGCGGACTGGACGGACACAATGGCAACCAGCACACCGCTGTGAGTGAGGAGCACGGCGCGCAGGCGTTCGCGCCCAGCATAGCCGTACACCCCGCCACTACTACCAGCGCCACGTTGCCAGTTAAGTATCGCGGTGCAGCGGGTTGGTGGCCCGCCCCAAACTGGCACTCCGCCCCGCCCTGCCGCGGCCAGCCCCTGTCCCTGTTCCCCCTGCCCCCCCCCCCCCCCCCTCTGCCCCCCCCCCCCGCCCCACCCGCCAGCTGCGCCACCGTGGCGGGCAGGTCCACCATGGTGGCCTGGTAGTCGGACACGCGGGCGGCGGGGATGCCGGGGCCGCGGATGAACAGCGGCACACGCACGTCCTGGGGGCGGGGGCGGGGGCGGCAGCGGGGAAGGCGCAAACGTGGGAACGCCTTGGCGGTGTGACTCCGTTATTCCCAGTCGCTGCGTTTGCTCCAAACATGCATTGCCTATCATGACGCCTGTGACATAGACTGGAGCTGCCCAATGCCCGAAATCTGTATCGCACAAAGCAGCCGTACACTCAACGCAGCAGCTCCCACATGCGCACTGCTGCCCCTCCGCCGGGCCCCCCACAGCCCCCCCCCCCCACCTCCTCCCATGGCATCATCTTGTTGGCGTCCGCGTCGTGGTTGCCCATGTGGAAGCTGAGGGGTGGACAGCGGGAGTGCGCGGGGCGGAGTGTAGGAGGGGGGAGCGAACGGCGCCTGCTCTTGGCAGGTGATGAGAGGCCCTTTCTTCGTCGCAGAGAAAACAACTGTGCTTATGCCGTACTGCAACCGTACCCAGGTCAGCAGTGCTCCACACGCAAGGCACACACTGCCACAGCGCCGACATTCAGCCTGTTCGCCCGTGCCTCCCCAGGCCCGCCCTGCGCTGACCCGTTGTCGGAGGTGTATATGATGTAGGTGTTGTCCAGCACGCCAGCCTCGGACAGCGCAGCCACTGCAAGGGGCAGTCCACAATTGCTTCAGCGGCGTGCAGGCTAGAGCAGTAGGGCCTGGGCGGAGAGGCTGCTGCCAGCTGCAGCCACTCGTGGCCAGGACGAACAGCCCATGCGGCGGTCGCCACCATGCAGCACTCGTTGCGGTGCCCTGCCCTACGCCCAGACGGTGTGTGGGCACCAGGGTGCCGCCTGGCCAGAGCCATACCGTACTGTACTACGCACCCTTCCCAGCTCTTCCCCCTTCCCCTCTCACCGCTCCCCCACAGCCCCCACCCCGCCCCGCCACCCACCCGCCTCCTCCACCAGGTCGTCCACCGACGCCATGGACTGCAGCCGCAGGATGTACTCCCGGTTCAGCGCCGTGTCGGACAGCGCCTTGGGCGCCGCGCCGTACAGCTCCGTGCGCATGGAGGTGTCGGGCAGCGGCACGCGGTAGTTGGCGGAGCGCGGCAGCTTGGCGTCCAGGAAGTGCTTGGCGTACCTGGGGGTGGGTGGGGGAGGCGGGGGGCACGGGGCGCAGGGACACGGTGCGCTGTCAGAGGTCAGGGCACCATCAGAGACACCTCGCTGGCGGGGTATGCAACAAATGCGTCCAGTTGCCCCGGGGCATGCCACTCCGCCAACTGCACGTCCGGCGCAGGGCTCAGCGTGCGCCGGATCGTTTTTGCCAGACCCAACTACTGTGCTAGTGCACTCCTGCGCCCGGACGCTGCTCAGTAGCACACACCACCACCACCACCACCACCACCCGGCGCACACGCGCACACGCACTTGGTGTGCGGCACGGCCAGCCAGCAGTTCTTCTTGTCGCCCTCAGTGCCGCCCACACACTGGTTGTGGGGCGCGATGGGGTTGATCTGCGCAGGGGAGGGCACACCCGCATGGCCTCGTGTGTCGGAGCAGCCCTCCTTCCTCACAAGCTGTGGCCACGTGGGTCGCGGCGTGCGTGTAAGGCTCGGGCAGCACCAGGTTCATTGCCCCTCAGCCAACGGTGCGACGCCAACCTGCCCAGCACCCCCCCTCGAACACACACGCTCTAGGCCCCACCTGCATGAAGAACGGCTTGTCCTTGGCAGCAGCCTCCCTGCAGGGGGTGGGACAGGAGGGAGAGCAGGAGCACGCAGTCAGGGGCAGCACCACCGCCGCGCGCCCAACGGCTGGGGCCCAGGGGTCTGCGCACAGAGCCTGGGTACGCCTTGGGGCGGCCCCTGCACCGAGTGGCGACGCAGCATGGCCCCAGTGATGACCCACCCCGTGCGGCTAACGTCTCCACATGTTTTTGCACGTCGTGCATCCCTACCGCACCGCTGCACTACCCACACCCCTTCCATACGTGCACCTCCCCTCTGCCCCCCTTTCCCCCTCACTTGATGTAGGCCACCGTCTTCTCGCGTACTGCGTCCGTGTTGTACACCTCTGCCGGCAGGCGGCGGCCGGGGCCGCAGTTGTAGGAGAAGGCGGGGCCCCAGTACGTGTACACATACTGGAAGCGGGCAGTGGGGAAAGGGGACAAGTGAATCCACGTTCGGGTGGCCCATGGGCCTTGTGGGGTAGCTCCTCCACCTGCTAGCCCTTGAACCTGATGCTGCTGCCTCTCGCCCGGTCGCCTCGACCGTTCTCTCCCCCCTCCCTCCCCGATAGCGCACCACACCAAAGCTTCCCGCCACCCCTCCCTCCGGCCCTGGCGCCCCGCCCCACCGGCTCTATGAGTGCGTCCAGGACGTCGAAGCCCTGGGGGCAGTAGCCGGGGGACACGCCGCTCTCACTGGCGGTGAACCTGGGCAAGGTGGAAAGGAGGTGGAAGGGGGCTAGGGTGAGGGTGGATAAAGGGCAGGGCTAAACAGCGTGTGTCCCTGCCACCCGCCGGCCCAGCCATGCGCGCTGCAGGAGCATGGGCCCCAGCTGAAGCCGACGCTCCCCCTCCGCGTGTGCGCGTTAGGCTTCAGTTCCTGTCCAGCCCTTCTCCTGGGTGAGCCGAATCAGCTCATGCACGCCTGAGAGCCGTGACCGCCGGCCCAGCGCTCCTAGTGCCCCAGCCCCTGCCCCTGCCCACAGCTTGGGGACGTCCCGCCGTGCGGAGCCCCGAGCCGCCCTGCCACCCTGATACCCCGCCCTGTAGCCCGCCAGGACGCCCAGCCATGCCACGGCACACCCACGCCTCCAGCAACGCCTTCGCCCACGTGCTCACACGCACCTCCATTGCTGTCACGCCACCACCTCGCGCCCCCGGTTCGCGCCCTACCCAGGCGCCCGTCCGCCACTCCCCCGCCGGCTCAGCGTGCCCCGCCCCCCGCCCCCGCACGCACCCGTTTATGAACTTGCCCACGAAGTAGGAGCTGTAGCCCGCGCCCTGCATGAGGCTGGGCAGCCACGTGGCGCTGCTGCCGCCCAGCCCCGAGTCCAGGAACTTGCCGTAGCCGCCGGTGGGGGCCTTGACGCTGCGGGGGGAGGGGGAGCGGGGGAGGTGGGACAGGCGCTGGCGTGCCGTCGCCAGCCATACACCACTGGGAGTTCCAACCTCCACTTCTACCAGCTTGACAGAGCTCGCATGCCCGTCATATAGTGTTAAGCCCACCATGCATGTTGTTGTCCTGCCCCCCACCGCCCCCCTGCTCCCCCTCCCTGCCTGGTGATGTTGTGGTTGTGCGTGAACAGGCCCGTGAGCATGGACACGCGCGAGGGGCAGCACCAGGCGGTGGACGCCACGAAGTTGCGCAGCGTCAGGCCCTGGTCCACCTGCGGGCAGGTGGAGGAGGGGCAGGGTGGGGCGGGGTGCCGGGTGCCGGGGGCCGGGGCAAAGGGGTGGAGCAGCGGGCGCCGGTGCACCCAGTACATCAAGCAGGCGTTGGCGTCTCAAAAGCGCGGCTGGTGCACGCTGGTGCAGGTGTGGTGGGACTGTGGGTCTGCTGTCCAGAATCCACGTCTGATGACCTCAAAAGATGTTGTCCCTTCGCCCTTCTCCACCCACCACCAGGCTGTTGGTGTGTGGCATGTACGCCCTGTGCGTGGAGTTGAGCAGCTGGTCCTGCGGGGCGGGGCGTGGAGGGCCGGGGCAGCAGACCCACCAGCGGGCAGTTACCATTGGGTGCTCGCACTGCTAGCTTCTGGAGCCAGGGTTGCGTATGGAGGATGAGGCGGAGGCGGAGGCGGAGGAGGAGCAGCATGTCGTACACACACTATACGCACACTATACGGGCGGAGAGGTGGGCGTGTGACCCGTGGGCGCCTCGGCATGCCATAAGTCAGGCGATGCGGCGCCGTACCTGGTCATCCACCAAAATGATTAAAAAGTTTGGCCTCGTAGCTGGCTTAGTCGGCGGTGTGGGGCTGGGCTTTGCCTTGCGAGCTGCGATGACCCAAAACGACGGGGCCTTAAATTAACGATCAGATAGTGCTTGACCCAAACAAAGTATTGGTGTTATACAGTGCTCTTTCGTACGTCTGGGAAGCCGCTCACGCCCTTGTCGCTTGCCCAGCAGTGCCCTCAATGCGCCTATTGACGAAGGCTCCGCGTACACGCCGACCAAAAGAGCCAGCGTGACAGCAAGCAATGGTAATAGAGCCTTCATCTTGTCCTGGATATGGCGCAATTTGATTGGGCAGTGGTAGCGCGCACTTCATAAACTCGGCCGTGTCAGTGTCATGTATGGTGCTGTCCGACGGGAGCCCCTATCAGCAAACTGGCAGTACAGCGATAGTAGAATATCATCATTACGACGTCAAGGCGCCGTCAGACAGACGGTGCCGATAACTTCCGTGCCAGGGAAAGCAGCGGTTACCGTTGGTGCTACTGTTGTGCGGGGAGCTCCCCTGCCCCCCTTGAACAAGGGAGTGTCGCCGTGCCGCCTAGGGCAATGTGCTCGTCTTGGCCTCATCATGGACTTGTACACAACGGAATAGCTGCAGCGGTTCATTTGTATCTGCAGTCGTTGTCCTGCAAACTACCTGTATGAGGACTCGCCTTGGACGTTTGGAGGAGGCTAGCAGCCCCAGCCACAAGCAAAGGCCGCAGGTCTGGAACACGTGCTGTGCACGCAGGGTACGGAGCCTTTCCTGTCACCCTACATCCCTGGCTCTCTTCTTTTGCTGGAGTCGTTAGTAGTGACGTGCCCTGGCGGAGAGCGCTTGCTCGATCACACTACTGCTGTGAGCTATTTCTGGCCTCATGTCGGACCCAAATGATGCACCGTGCATTTCACCGTCTGAGTGTGTCTTAGCGTA
>VFQN01001810.1_pt1 | contig 34660 bp, 49 predicted proteins | sample 3512371 | NCBI WGS metagenome assembly VFQN01 (sample SAMN10412370, study PRJNA504923) | tailings metagenome | isolation source: Replicate 2 from Balatoc abandoned mine | place: Philippines: Itogon, Benguet | collected 2017-08-28 | reverse complement strand
AGCTGGAGGTGGACTTCCAGCGCTGCGGGGTGGTGGACAGGGGAACGCTGGAGGCCGTGCTGCTGCAGCTGTGCCGCCCGCAGCACGGAGGCGCCGCTTTGTTCAAGAAGTTTAGCTGCTGGGGCTTCGACGAGTTTTCGCCGCTAACCATAACGCAGATTAGGGAGTCCGTGCTGCGGCAGCTGGCGGACTGCTTCGGGGTGACGGACGTGGTCATTAAGGTGTGGGACTAGAGCACTAGACGCTGCGTGTGCAGCTACCGTATTGCATTGCTTGTTTGACGGCACGTGCTCTGGACGCACGCGCACTGGCGATTTTTCGTTCCTTGGGGGTACGAAGGTGGTCATTGAGATGTGAGAGTAGGCCGCGTGACATTCCTGGTACGGTGCGTTGCGTGTGCTGCTGATCACGCGCTTACCCCGAGGAACGTTACGAGGGCAGCAATGCGTGTACCGTAACGTATCAGCGTGGTGCGCGGTTACCGGCACGTGTTGATACCCAGTTGTGTTGTGCATGTGGTGCCTTTCACTGAATGTCATGTTACTACAAGCCCTGGCGCAGATTGAAGAGCAAAAGCGGGACGTGCGTGACGTACCCGTGGGCACCCCTAACGCGTGAGCATCGGTGTGCGCCATTCCGCTTTCGTGGACCGCGACAGGCCAGTGCTACTATACGCGTGCCCCGCGAGCAATCCCCGGATCACCAGCTTATATACTAACTACAACAGCTTCCTCGACGCTTGGCATTGAAGGATGCACATGCAGTCAGTTCCTCGGTCCTTGTCTATTACTGTATCGAGCTCCTTCATATGACTCGCTAGCGTTATTTTGCCTAGCATAGGACTCAAGCTGGTGGCGTGTCGCGACTCGGCGCAAGGTAGCTCTTTTAACGCGATTGCGGCGTGATGACAGTCCTCGAAAAGTCAAACACGCAGGACAACAAGCAGCGAAGTATTGCGTTGGAGTCGCTGCACACACACACCCACGCACAGGACGCTGGCTCGGCACGCTTGGTTACCACCCCGCCCCACGTTCCGGTGCCGAACGTGCCTGCCTCTGTATGCCCTGCCGTTATGTCTCCTGCAGGCAACCTCCAGTGAACCTATGCCCTGTCATCCAGCACCCATAGTCACGTACGAAGCTGTGCCCAGCTGCTCCTGAAGCCTTGCAAAGAATGGACGTTGACGGCGCCCTGCCCGCAGCTGCACCCCAGCAACAGCCCACGGCCAGCCCCCGCCACGTGTCAGCGGAGGCCTTCTTCTATGCCACGTGCGTAGCCTGGGCCCACCTGCAGCCGGCGGAGCGCAAGGCCATACGCGCGTCCTGCCGTGCAGGGCGGCTGCAGCACGACAGCCTGCTGCTCGACCTCCGCCTCACGCTGGGCACCAGCAGCCCTGACGGCCCCCCAAGCCAGGACCCTACCATCCCTGAGCCCCACCAGCTGCGTACCTCGCTGCATGGTGTGCTGGGCCGTGGCGCCCGGCTGCAATCGCTGGCGGTGCGCTTTGGGGACAGCAAGGACGGCCGGAGGGAGGCGCAGCTGTGAGTGTTGTTGTTTTACGGCACTAGGGGGCTGCTGGCTTGGGTCACCGCACAGCAGGGGCCACGGAACATGTGTGCAAAGAGGGGCCGCGCGGGGGTGTCATAGCTTGCACGGCTCGACGTAGCCAGTGCGTAGGCGGGGAATTCCGCACCCGCAGACATGGCATGCGAAAACCCCATCCTGCATTACCGTAGCCCTGCCCCCTTGTTTTTGCATTACCGGTAACCCACCCGTGCAACATGCTACCCACTTGCAGGCTGGCGGTGCTGGAGGCGTGCTGTGCGTGCCCTGTTGCCACCCTGGCCCTGGAGGGCGCAGTGCCGCTCAGCGGAGCAACGGCGACGGCAGTGGACGCGTGCTGCCCCCACCTGTCGGCCCTTCGCATCGAGCACGAGAAAAAGCATCCGCCGCCAGAGTGGGAGGTGCAGCTGACCACCAACATAGGATACCAGCTGGGCTGTATCCAACTGCTCGCACTGTGCGGGCCGCGGCTGCGGGAGCTGCGGCTGCTGGGCGTGCACCGCTGGCAGGCCCTGTCGTACATGGCCCTCAACCGCTGTACGGCACTGGTCAGCCTGGAGCTGCAGGCGGGCTGGCGGGCCATCATGGCAGATGAGGAGCCTGCCTGGCAACACCATATTGGTAGGGCTGTCTAAAGGGGCCTGCATGGGTGGAGTGGTGAGGGAGCGTGATTTTCTGTCGTATTGCGGAACAGTGCAGGATAAAGCCCGGGCCAGCGCGCCTGGATGCCAGAGTTTAGGACCACCCAAGCAACCGTATTGCCGTAGGGCGATTGATTCTGATGCGACTGATGCGTCCATTGCTTCATCCGCTTATGCAGCCCACATGGCATGGCATGGCATGGGAGTTCCGTATGTGGCGTGAGCTCCACTGGCTGCCCTGGCGCTGCTGCAACTACAGTGTGCACCTCGCGTGCGGCCGATCCATCCTCGCGTGCGTACTGGTACTCGCTGACACTCAGCCCTTCCGTCATGCTGCCCACCCAAACTGCAGGTGACCCGGTCACGGAGTTGCATGTGCTGGACACAGTGGCACAGCTCAAGACGCTGCGCTCCCTGGACCTGTGCATCAACCTGCCCGAGGAGATAATTTGCAGGCCCGACCTCAGCGCCCTGCGCCCCAACGCCCCCTGCGTGGCGCATCTCAGCGCCCTCACCGCCCTCACGCGCCTGCGCCTGGTCATGTCGGAGTGTTACGAGCACGCAGCCGACAGCTACACAGCACACTTTGGCGCGGCTCCTGAGGGTGGAGGGTCCTGGGCAGAGGTGCAGGAGGCGCACCGCACCTCGCTGCTGGCCGCCCTGCGCTGCATGCCGCAGCTGCAGCACCTGCACTGCCCCACGTTATGGCTCACAGCGGGTGATGCCGCCCCTCTGACAGCCCTCACTAGCATGTCACTAGCGGGGCTGCTGCCGCCGCCTTTGGAGCAGCCGAGTATGCAGCCGGCGACCGTCGGGGCCCTGCGGAACCCCACCAAGGCTGTCGGCCGTGCCGTGGCCATAGCCCTGCCCCCACAGCTGCGGGAGCTCACCCTGCTCAAGAGGACCTCCCCTAGGGCCCTAGCACTTCTGCAGCCGCCTCCGTCTCTCATTGAACTGGATTTCAATGAGTTGAGCTTTGGCACTACAGACGTAACGGTGGAAGGGCGGCTGCGGCCGGAGGCGGTGGACGCGGTGGGCGCAGCGGTGCAGCTGCTTCTGAGGTTCTGCTGCTGCCACTATAACAAGTTCATCGTCGGCGCGGACGGTGGGCCCGGCCCGCTGCAGCCACGCGAGGACTCCCCTGACGGCCACATGGAGTGGATACGGCAGCTGAAGGGGCTGACCGTGTGCGGCAGTGTACTACTGGACAAGATTGAACTGTCTGCCGGAGACCTGTGCTGCCTCGCACAGACGCTGCCCGGGCTTACTGGTAAGCGCAAGGGAGCGAACACCTGCATTTCGCCTCGGCCGTGGTGCTGCTCTTCCACCCGGTGCTCCCCCGGTAGTGACCCTGATTGGGTGCTGCTTGTGCAGGACCTGCGAATGCGCGTCGCCCGCTGCAGCGTGCCGCACAGTTTCACGGCTCCCTAGAGTCCCACCTGAACGCAGGTCTGTGTTGTAAAAGTCATCATACCGTATGCATGCTGAGCACGCTGTGGTGATGCCGTACTGTAAAACGCTATCTTGCAACCCACTCTCCGGCTTCCGTGCCCTCGTCCCGTGTTCCGGCAGGGCTCGAACTATTGGAGTGCTCCTTCCCGGTGGCCGCCCTGCCCATCCTGCGCGGCCCCATGCTGCAGCTGTCCAAGCTTGAGGTGGACTTCCAGCACTGCGGAGCGGTGGACAGGGGAACGCTGGAGGCCGTGCTGCTGCAGCTGTGCCGCCCGCCACACGGAGGCGCAGTCCCGCTTCGGCACGTCAGATGCGGAGGCTTTGACTCATCGTCAACGCTAGACATCATGCAGATTAGGGAGTCCGTGCTGCGGCAGCTGGCGAGCTTGTTCGGGGTGACGGGCGTGGTCATTGAGACGTGGAGCTAGACGCTCCACGTGCTACCGGTATGGCACTGCTTGACGATGGCACGTGCTGCGGACGCATGTGCACTGGCGAGTTCCCAGTGAGGACGGAGGTGGACATGGAGATGTTAGAGTAGGCCGCGTGACACTACTGGTCCAGTGTGCCGCGTGCTGCGTATTACGCAGGGGAGCTCCTCTGGTGTTACACGCTTGGCTCATGGAATGTGGGGAGGTAGAGCACTGCGGTGTTGGGCACGGTTGCCAGCACGTGCGTTATGATTTCCACCTGCATGAAGGGCACGCTACTTTAAGCCCTGGCTGGGAATAAGTAAGTGCAAAAGCGGTATGAGGTGTACGGCTTGTGGTAGGCACCCAAGGGAGTCTCCGTCCGCTGGCCTGCCCGCCCAAGAGGGCGTGCCCGGCGCGGTCGCCAATCCTGCTGCGCGACGCAGATGCACGCTACAATGACAAAGACGCCTGTCGCTCGTAAACACTGAAACGTAACAAATTGATGACGTACCACTTGCAGTCTTTGTCGTATCTCGCATACACTAGCCAAGCAGCTCACTGCTCACACGCTCGTTTACAGTCAACGTTCTTTTCCGCCACCTAACGCCATGTTCACGTTTGTACAGTGTGCAAGCTTCTGATGGCAATTCCGAAAGTCGTGTCGTGGTGAACCATTCCGAGCAGGGCGCTGGCGCAGGACCAACGCCTATGCACGCACACATACTTATCAAGTAAACCCTAAGGTCACATACAAATTGCGGTTAGCAGGCGCTCGGTCAGCGGCGGTGTAGTTGACCCCATCGCCACGCCATGCCCAGGGCAAGTGGCGAAGCCCAGCCAGATCCTTCTCCTGCGACGACATGCACCGCATGCAACGGCCCTCAAACGCATCGCGGCTTCTTTTCAGCTGGCGGTGCATACTACTGTAACAGCTGCTGCCTCCGAAACCTTAACGCTGTTGGGTACTACGGCCCGCCTGGAACCCGGTCGCTGGAGGAGGCTGGTGGACGCACCTGTGTCCGTTGCGGCACGCGCAGCGCCGATGATTGGAGGCCAAGCAAGAGAGTGTTTGGGCGCTACGTTTGCAAATTGTGTGAAACCCCGGAGAAGACGGACCTCAAAAGGGAGGCTAGGGCTGCGCAAGCACAGGCGGCAGCATGCGGTCTGGGTGAAGCGTCAGAGGAGGACGATGGGAGCGGCGGCAGTGAGGTAGAAGGGGAGGGCGAGGATCTGTTGTCAGATGAAGACGAGGAGGAGGACGAGGAGGAGAACGAGGAGGAGGACGAGGACGACGCAGTGCCCCTAGCTGCTGCTGCTGCTGCTGCTGCTGCAGCGGCTTCGGCTGCAGGAGGTAGAGAGGGGCGTCCGCTGAGCTCGGGCCTGGTAGGCGGGAGGCAGCGGCGGGCGGCCGCCATTGCGGCGGAGGGCGGCATTGCCCGCTGCGTGGGGGTGGGGGCTAGGGGCCCGCAGGAGGCGCTTGGTGGCAGGGTTAAGCCTGAACCGCAAGGGGCAGCGGCAGGGGTGGTGGGAGTAGGGGAGGCGGATCTGCGGGCAGCCAAGAGGCGGCGTGTGCTGATGACAAGCCCGGGCGCAGCAAGGTCTGTGTGCCCCGCGCAGGGTGCGTCAGGGGGCCGCGGCAAGGAGGGTGGCAAGCGCGGAGGTGGGGGTGGAGGTGGGGGCGCGGGTGGGGAGGAGAGGGCTGTGGGGAGGCTGCCTACGGGCGGGGGTGCTCGTGGGAAGCGGGCGGCGCTGGGACCTAGTGGCCGTGGAGGTGGCGGCGCACACAGCAGCAGCACCAGCAGTGAAAGGGATAGCAGCAGCAGCGGGAGCAGTAGCAGCAGTGACGGCAGCAGCAGTGGCGACAGGAGCGGCAGCAGCAGCGGCTCAGAGGATGGTGGGGCGGGCAGTGGCGGCCGTGACGGCAGGGGCGGCCGCGGGGGGCGCGGGGGAGGCCGGAGGCGCGTTGCGGTGCGGCGATTCGGAAGGGCTGCTGTGGCAACGTTGCCCCGCGGTACGGCAGCAGATGGATACGCAGCAGCAGCGGCGGGAAGGCCGACCAGGAGCAAAGAGGCGGGCAGGGGAGGAGTCCTTGCAGCAGGAGGGGAGGTCAAGCCCCAGCCGGACTTGGACCAGGACGGCCCTGCTGGCGCTGGGGCAGTGGCAGGAGCAGCAGTAGAGGGGGCGGGGCAGGGGTGGTTAGCCGTCGGCAGTGGGTCTTTGAAGGCAGCTGCAGGTGCTGAAGAGCAGGTGGCCCTGGGCGGGGGGCTGTGTGGTCAGGGGACCGCTGGGGAGGGGGACCTCGAGGCCGAGGGGCCGGGGGGTGATTGGGGGCATGTGCAAGGGAGCCTGGGGCCGGGCGGGCGGGTGGGCGGGCCGGGGGGGTCCGGAGGTGGAGGCGTGGGTGCAGGGGGCGCTGGTGGGATGCAGGCGGGCGGGGTGGTAGGCGAGCCGGGGGTGGCCGATGGCGGCTGGGGTGAGGAGGGGGCAGCGGCGGGTGGGGTCGGCGGAGCGGAAGCAGGCGCGGGGGATGCAGCAGGTCGCGGCGGTGGAGCTGCTGCTGCTGCCTCCATTGCTGCAGATACTTCTGCTGCTGCTGGTGCTGGTGCTGGTGCTGCTGCCCTGCCGAACACTGAATCAGCAGCGGCTGGCCAGCCCATGGATGCGACACCCGTATGCGCTTCGGGGTCGGAAGCAGCCCTCGTGCAGGGCGCCTCCGCACCCACGTGGACGTGTCACCACTGCGGCCAGACGGGGGCAATAACAGGCGGTACGCGTGGCTTCTACTGCACCGATGGGAGATACGCATGCACGAGGTGGGTGCCTGCCGTGTGCAGCACGCAAGCCGGGCAAGCCCTATGCATGCCCTATGCAAGCCCTATGCCCAGTTGCTCAGGCGGCAGTTGCGGAAAGGTTTGCTGAGCGTACGGGACGCGTTTGGCCTTCCGCTCGTAAGCAGCACTGTACGGGACGCGGAAGCCCTAGTACGGTACACGGTTGTGTTGTACGGGAGGCCCGGGCTTTGCTCTACTGCTTCGTTTCCACATTACTGTGCTCCCTTGCAAAGCTGTTGACGCACGCTCCAGCACATGCCGGGTGACACAAATGGCCATAATTGCTGTCAACCCACGCAGCTGCTGCACCAAGAACCAGCACAAGACGGGGTTCTACGGCCCGCCCGGCTGCCGTACTCTAGAGGAGGCCGGCGGGCGGGTCTGCAGCTGCTGCGGCTGCTCCGAGACCGTCACGTGGTACCTGGACGCCACCCAGCACGGCTTCTACCGCTGCAGCATGTAAGTTTGCGTGAACGTGCGGACTGGCACGTACACGTGGCACGGCATACGTTGCCTCGGCCTCGTGTGAGCCCCGTGCCTGGCGGCGGCGTCCCGCCTAACACATTCATCAGGCAGACAGGCAGTCACTTACCGGTTACTGGCCCAGTAGGGCGCGTCCGGAGAGCCAAGGCCTACCACTTGTAGCAAGCGAGCATGTGAACGCGTGACTGCATTCTTCTGTTTAGTCTAGGCGCACGGGTACGGGTACGGGAAGGGTCGTGGGCAGTGGCGCATGTGTGGGTTGCAGTATTCTCAGCCCGGGACCGGGGCCCTGCGTGCGTTAGGGGCACGGGCACGGGTACAGGTGGGGGCACGGGCAGGGGCGCATGTGGAGGTTGCGGTATTCGCAGCCTGGGACCGGGGGCCTGCGTGCGTTAGGGGCACGGGCACGGGTACATGTGTGGGTTGAGGTATTCCCAGCCCGGGGCCCTGTGCGCCCTGTCCCTGTCCCTGTCCCTGCCCCGGTCCATGGGCCTGTCCATGGGCCTGTCCATGGGCCTGGCTGGCATGGCGTCATGGGCGGGCTGTGTGTTGTGCAAGGCCAGCAGCAACAGACTCGCCGGCTCACAGACCTCGATGTAGCTGTCCGGGATGCGTTGGGCCCATTTGCATGCGGGTGAGCGAAACGTCAGCTGGCGCGTCTGTGTGTATTCGTTCTCAACATCTTGCACATCTTGTATACTGTAGGTCATTTTGGAACTGCACAAACGTTGACGTGTTTGTTGACCGTTTGTCTTCCCCCCTTGTGCGACTGGTGCACACGAGCAGCTGCTATAGGAAGGCCCGGCGTACTGTGGTGGCAGGGGGCGCGAAGGCTGGCAGGGCTCGGACCGCCGGCGGCGCACCAGGTGCTGCGGCGACGAACGGCGGTGCCACACCCCGCCCGGGCTCCAAGCGGGCGCGGCAGCAGAGGGAGGAGGTGGACTCGGAGCCGTCCCCAACGCCCAAGCGCAGGGCCCCGGCCCAGCAGGCTGCCCGGGGCCGGGCAGTGGCTGCTGGGGCGCGGGCGGGCTGGGCACAGGGGTCGGCTGCGGGGGAAGCGGGGCTTGGCGTGGAGGGGCAGGGGCAGGGGCAGGGGCAGGGGCAGGAGCAGGGGCAGGAGGAGGAGGAGGGGCAGGGGCAGGAGCAGGAGCAGGGGCAGGAGGAGGAGGAGGAGGAGCTGGTCGCTGTGGTGCATCAGGTGGAGGAGCTGGCGGAGGCTGTGCGTTTGCTGTGTGAGGTGAGTAGCAGGAACTGGCGCATCGGCACCGCTGCGCCCTCTGTGGCCTCAAGAGGACTGCGTGCCTTGCTTAGACAACATTCCGCGTAAGCTAGCCGTTGCTCATCCTGCACACCTGACTCGCTACACTGCCCTTCACCCTGCCTCAAAGCGCTGCCTCTTACATTGCGGCTCAGCGCGGCCTCCCCCCACCAGGCCCTGACCGGTGGGTCATTCCTTTGTGCGCTTCCCTCACACCGCCCTCCGCCGACATGCCCGCCGTCAAACTACATGTAGCTCTATTTCATTCTATACCGTATGACTCAGTTTTACCGACACTAAAAGTGCGTTAGCCATGGCCTTTCTTGGTACGACCATTCTTCCGGCTGTCCTCCGCGGCCCCCACCAGGCCCTGACCCATGGGCCGGTCTCATGCACGGCCGCCACTGGCAGCAGCGACCAACCCGCTGGGGAGCGGGAGGAGGGCGCCCTCGACACGGCCGGGAGCACCACCAACTCCAACACCATTGCCACCTCCGCTGTGGCGGAAGACGCGGTGGTGCGCTGCCTCGCCTGGGCGGCGGCGCAGTCCGTCACGTGGCCGCCACAGGCCAAGGTGGGCATGGTTGCGACGGGGGGTGCGTTTGCAAAAGCGTGCGGGGACGGCAAGCTGCATGCGCTGTGAGCATGGGCGGTGTGCAACCCGGGCACGCCTGGCAGCTGGCACACGTGCGCCTTTGCGGCTCCTCATTCACATTGAATGCATGCCAGTCTACGAAGTTTCCCTTTCCTTGTCATTCTTGCCTCTGCACCGCAGGCTCTGCACCTGAGCGACATCATCTTACGGTGGCTTGCGGGGAGTGGAAGCAGTTTCTGTCTTTCTAGTGTAACCAGCACATGAATATCTGCTTGGTAAATCTTCTGGCAAGCAGACATTGTACCGTAATGTTTCCATTGACTCCTACTCGGGTGGCGGCCCAAGACGCTGTATGCTCAACAGGCCGTGGATTGTGCTGGGCCATGTGGATCACGTGCGCCCAGAGTGTGCCCAAGCATGTTGCCCGCCATGTGCCGCACGTGTGGCAGTTACAGCTTTGTACGCCTTGTGCAACGAGCGACCGCGCCGACCGGCATCTTGCATTAAGAGGCATGCTGTGTTATCCCTGCACCGTGCCCCTGCACCGTGCCCCGCTGCTTCACACACCGAGCTAGCTAGACGGGCCGGCATGGGCCTGTATCACCGCCCGCGCAGCTGCGCGTCTGGCGTCGCCCGTACGGACAGACGTGGCTCTGACCGCCCTCGCTTCTGTTGCATCGCCCATCCACCATGCAAGCATCTTGAACCCTTGCAGTCCCTCTCGCATGTGCATGCAGCTGCGCGCACGGCATCCGACGGGCGCTTTAACACGCTCGCTCTTGCTGCACCACTATGCAAGCCTTACGCCATCCTTGCATGCTGACACCCTATGTTACTGCAGCTGCGAGTGTGGCCGCGCCCGCTGTCCCCGCTGCTGGGACCACCCGCCGCGGCCTTGGGCCTGGACGCACGGGGGAGTGAGCTCCGCACGCTCAGCGACGAAGAGCAGGTGGGATGGGGCCGGATCGGGTCGTGCCTGCGATCTGCGACACAATGTAAGGGTCGGCCTATTTATTTCCGACGAATGTTGTACGTCGGCGGGAGTGTTGCTGACTGTCGTAGACAACACCAGAGTACTCTATGCCAAGGAGTGTGCATGCACCAGTTTGATGATGATTGTGCCTGTCCAGTTCCGTACATTGAGCTCGCCGGCAACAAGGGGCACCCAGATGTTCATGGTGCATCATCCTTGCCTGTCCCGCAGGCCCGCTGGGAGGCGGCAAGGCGTGGTGTGTGCCGCGGGCTGGCCGATGTGCTGCAAGCAGGAGCAACACAGGGGGATGCTGTTCACGGGGAAGAACAGGCGGGGGAGCACGTTCGGGGGCAGGGGCATGAGCAGCAGCCGGGAGGCCGGGAGCAGCGGGGTGCTGTGGCGAGGGGTCCGGGGGAAGGACAGTTTGCAGCCGCCACGGAGGGAGGTGCGGTGAACATGGGCGTGGTCGTGAACGCTGAGGCGCCCCAGGCCGAAGGTCCTGGGGGAGTCGGAGGGTGCGAGGCCCGGCTGTGGCTGCATGCGGTTGTGGGTGCCCTGGCGGGGCGGCTGGCAGGGGAGGTCCTCGGGCTTTCGGTAGCAGACAAGCGGCAGCAGGTGGCGTGCAAGGAACAGCAGCAGCAGCAGAAGCCGCAGCAGCAGCAGCAGTTGGGACACGTGGCGCTGGGGCGGGCACAGGGCGAGCCGGAGCCGGAGTGGCAGGAAGGGCAGCAACAAGACCTGCAGCGGGCGCAGCAGCAAGAGCAGCAGGCCGTTGTGGGCCCCAGCGGGAAAGAGGGGTGCGATGCTGAGGAGCCACACACCAAGGACTGGCTCCAGCCTGAGGTGGCTGCACAAGCGGAAGCGTGGGTGCCGTCGTTACCAGCGGTTGGCGGTTGTGCATCGGCTGCACGGGCGGAGGTGGTACGGCAGCTGCGGCGGGTGGTGTGGGAGGCGCTGCTGCTGGCGGTCCGGGTGGGGGCCGCGCCTGGCTGCCTGGCGCTGACGGTTGCGGAGCCGGGAGACGGGTTGGAAGGATTCATAAGTGCAGCAGGTGCTGCAGAAGGGGACGGGGTGGTGCTGGGGCTGATGGAGCCGGGGAACGGGCTGGGAGCATGTCAGCACGGAGGAGGTGCTGCTGGAGGGGATCGGGCCGTGCTGCTGGGTACCGCAGCTACGGCTGGTGCGAGTGCGGTGGCTGAGGGGGACGAGGAAGGGGCGGAGCCGGGCGAGACGGCGGCGGCGGCGCTGGCGGGGGCTGCAGTGGCGGCAGGCGCGGCGGATGTGGTGTCTGGTGCACCCTTGAAGCCATGTGAGCCCCCGGCCCCGGCAGTGGCTGGCGCCTCCCTTGGGCAGGTCCGGACCGCCTTGCCGCGGGTGGTCGCGGTGCAGTGGGCCGCACGCCCTCCCGCACCAGCACCTGCAGGTGACAAAACTCTGTCACCCTGTGCCCTGGCACCCGGTGGCTCTCCCGGTGCCGCTCCGGGGATGGTGACTGCAGCAGCATGTGTGAGTGAAGAGGCAGCTCCGCAGGCGTGCGGGAGGGGGGAGCAGCGTGGGGGCGGCGGCACAGCCGCGGCTGCGTTTTCCATTCAAGGCGCAGAGCATGCGTTCGCGGGCAGGGTTGAGGCGGATACGAATGCAGCGGTTGGGGACGGGGGTGCCGGAACCCATGGCGCTTTGGTCGGGACGGCGGCTGACGAAGAGGAAGAGGGGCAGCAGCTGCGGCAGGAGGACGTGGACCACCAGCAGCAGCTGCTGCTGCAAGGAAGCGGCGTGGCAGCCGGCGGTGGGCAGTGTGCCTCACATGCTGGCCTGGCGTTTGCGCTGCGGAGCCTGTACTCTGGTGTTCCCTCTGGGGAGCCTCCGAGCCTGCTGCTGCTGGGCGCCAAACCGCGTTGCGGTGCACAGGGAGCCACACAGGAGCAGCAGGGGCAGCAGGAGGAGCAGCAGCAGCCGATGTGTGGCGTCAACCATAGCGGCCAGGCGGCCAGCGCTGCACACGCCGCACAAGGAGTCATACAGGAGGAGCAGCAGCAGCAGCAGCAGGAGCAGCAGCAGGAGCAGCAGCAGGAGCTGACATATGGTATGGGCTATAGCGGCCAGGCGGCCGACGCTGCAGCTGCGATTAGGGAGTGGAGCTTGCCTGCGGGTGGGGGCCTGGAGGGGCCAGGGCAAAACGTGCCCTGCGCAGCAAGGAGTGGTGTGGCAAACGCGACGGGCAGGCAGGGTGCTGGGGTGGTCCTGTGGGTGGTGGCTCCGGGTGTGGTGAGGCGCGGCGAGGGCTGTGGGCCGGAGGGTGTTGTCGTACCCGTTCAGGCTGTTGGCTGCTGGGGTGAGGCAGGTGTTGATAAGGGCCCGGAATAAGTAAGGCTCGGGGTAAGCTTTACCATGACAGCGATATCAGGTGTTGCGTTCGGGCGGCTGTGCGATATGCACGACAGTGCATGATGCACTACTGGACAAAAATAGCCGCTCGTCGCAGTGTGGGTGGCGCGAACTGCACATGTGCATTCGGCGCCACCACACGACTCTTGACATCTTGGCCCGGAAAGGCTTTCATGATGATACCATTCTATGTGATGTCTGGCTGCAGCACGTTGAATCACCTCACTGACAGGAGGGGGCCCCGCGAACATCGGCCACTGCCTTGCTCACCCAAAGCCTGCGTGCTGCTTTGTACGTGTTGCCCTGGTAGCGGGGCCCTGGATGGTGTTGCCCTGGATATGGCCTCTGGGGTTTGGCTGAGGGAGTGGCATGGTCGCACGGAAGGTACCAGAACGAACGCGGCAGACTGCATCTGGGTGCTGAACGAAATGCGTTCTGTGTTTACATATCTGCCACGCGTAGCTACGTTCTGGACTGGTTTATGGTGAGTTGGTGACCCCTGAGCCCCCCGGCTTGTCTTCGGTTCGTTCGGACGTTCGGACGTTCGTTTCGGTTCGTGCGGACGGAGGGGAGAAGCCTTGCCGTGTAACTCTGACTGACTGACCACATCCAGAGCCTTCCAGAGAGAGTCTGTTGACGTGGGATGTTTGGACACGGCCTAACTTGGCCTAACATTGGGGCACGGTAGCAGCTGTAAAGTGGGTGCAACACGCGGCAGACCAGAGCAGGGCTCCAGCACAGGCAAGCACCAGCACCACCAGATAGAGAGGCAGCGTGACACTCCTGGTTCTGTGCGTCGCGTGCGGTTGCTTAAGTGATTGATTACGCTTGTGGAACATGGTGGGCCGTGCTACACGCAACAGCGTGCGGCACGGTTGCCGTCGCGTGCTGGCACACAAAGGTCGTGATGTGTGATGGCGAGAATGTGTTGTGCGCGGTGTGCATTTCACCTGCACGTTAGTGTATGCCCTGGGTGAACAAGGCCTGGCTGGCAGTAAGTTAATGCGAAAGCAGGAAGAGGTGTGCGGCGCGTAGTCAGCACCCAAGGGAGTCTCCCCTGGCCTGCGTGCCCTAGAAGAGCGTGCCCCTCGGATGCATCAGCGTGGTGCCATCCTGCTTTCCTGATCGCGACAAGCATGTGGTTCGTACTTGCTTAACAGTGCGCCCCGCCAGCTCTCCTGGGATCGCCAGCTTACATACCAACTACAAGCGTTTCCTCGACACTTGGAAAGACAAACTGTTCCTCGACACTTCCTGGGTCCAAGTCTCTAACTGAGTCGAGCTCCTTCATACAATCAGCCTCAGCCTCAGCCGCCAAAGGACCCCGGTGCGCAGCGTGTTGCGACTCGACCCAGGGTCAGAAGCGGCAGCTCTCTCCTTGGACGCGGGAAACATGAAAACGGCACGCTGGCAAGTACTGTAAGGAACAAACCACGAAGAAGTAAAAGCAGCGCAATCTTGCCTTGCAGCCGATACGCAGGCGCGCGCTCTGTTCCTTTGGCGCCCTCCTCGGCCGGTTACAGTACCTAGCGTGCCTCAATGCGCCCTCCGTCGTATGCCTCCTGCAGACAACCGCCAGTGACCCTAGTCCCTGTCAGCCAGCACTCCTACTTACCCCTTGTAGCCCATGCCCAGCTGCTCCTGAAACCTTGCCGAGATGGACGGTGACGGCACCTGGCCCCCTACTTCACAACAGCCCACACTGGCCACCGCTGCCATAAGCTCCCCGCGGGCACCAGCCGCCCTCCGCCACGTGTCCGCCGATGCCTTCCTCGCGGCCACGTGCATTGCCTGGAGTCACCTGCAGCCGGCTGAGCGCAAGGCGATCCGGGCGTGCTGCCGTGCAGGGCGGCTGCAGCACGACCGCCTGCTGAGCCACCTGCGGCTCACGCTGGGGCCCAGCAGCCCCGACGGCTCCTCCAGCCAGGCCCCTACCATCCTTGAGCCCCACCAGCTGCGTGACTCGCTGCACGGTGTGCTGGGCCGTGGCGCTCGGCTGCAGTCACTGGCGGTGCGCTTCGGGGACAGCCGGGACGGCCGGAGGGAGGCACAGCTGTGAGTGTTGTGTCTGGTGATGCTGTTCTACAGCGTTGCGGACTGCTTGGTAATGATCTACCGTTAGCTGTGGCGTGCGGTACGGCAATTTTAAACGACTGCGCTTTCAGTTACCGGTGCGGATTGTGGCTCTCCCACTTGCAGGCTGGCGGCGCTGGAGTCGTGCTGTGCGTGCCCTGTTGCCACCCTGGCCCTGGAGGGCGCAGTGCCGCTCAGCGGAGCAACGGCGACGGCAGTGGACGCGTGCTGCCCCCACCTGTCGGCCCTTCGCATCGAGCACGAGAAAAAGCATCCGCCGCCAGAGTGGGAGGTGCAGCTGACCACCAACATAGGATACCAGCTGGGCTGTATCCAACTGCTCGCACTGTGCGGGCCGCGGCTGCGGGAGCTGCGGCTGCTGGGCGTGCACCGCTGGCAGGCCCTGTCGTACATGGCCCTCAACCGCTGTACGGCACTGGTCAGCCTGGAGCTGGAGGCGGGCTGGAGGCCTGCCAGGTACCTTCGCCAAGATGACGAGGATTTTGTTCCGGAGCAGTACTTAGGTGGGGCGGTGAAGGGACCATGCATGTGTCCGCATGGGCCGCGTGGTGACGGGCCGGATCCATGGAGCAGAAAATGCTACCCTGCCGCATGCGTGCATGAGTGCTGGAGAGTAGGGCCACTCAGAGAAGCATAATGCCGGCTGCGGGGAACGAGAATTGCAGCAAGGGCGTAGCAGCGACAATACACGCTGACACCCAACCATCCCTGCGTGCTTCCTTCGTACTGCAGGGGACCTAGCCACGGAGGTGCACGTGCTGGAGACAGTGGCCCAGCTCCGGACGCTGCGCTCCCTGGACCTGTGTATTAACCTGCCCGACTCTGTCAACTCGGCGACCGCCGATGTCCGCCCCCTGCTCCTCAACGCCCCCTGCGTGGCACAACTCAGTGCCCTCACCGCCCTCACGCGCCTGCGCCTGGTAATGTCGGAGTGCTACGAGCACGCAGGCGATAGCTACTTCCAGAACTTCGGCGCTACGCCTGAGAATGAAGCCGCCTGGGCTGTGGTGAAGGAGGCGCACCGCGCCGCGCTGCTGGCCGCCCTGCACTGCATGCCGCAGCTGCAGCAGCTGCACTGCCCCACGCTGTGGCTTGCGCCTGGTGGTGCGGCCCCTCTGACAGCCCTCACCAGCCTGGCACTGGCAGGGCTGATTCCGCCGCCTTTGGAGCAGCAGCTTGCGCAGCCGGCGGCAGGGGGGAGCCTACGGCCCTCCACGCATGCAGCAGGGGTCCTGGCCCTGCCCCCACAGCTGCGGGAGCTCGTCGTGCTCAACAGAGCCTCACCCAGGGTCCTAGCGCTGCTGCAGCCGCCCCTGAGCTTTGCCTATTTGGAAGTCGACGAGTTGAGCTTTGGCACTGCCGACGTGACGTCCGAGGGGCGGCTGCGGGCGGAGGCTGTGGCGGCGGTGGGCCCGGCGGTGCGCCTGCTGCTCAAGTACCGTGGCAAGGGTTCGGGATACAGGATGGCGGTGGCTGGCGACGGTGGCCCCCGCCGGCTGCAGCCGCGCGAGGGCTCCCCTGACGGCCACATGGAGTGGATACGGCAGCTGAAGGGGCTGGACGTGTGCGGGAGCCTCCATCTGGCCAAAATCGAGCTGGGCACGGGAGATCTGTACTGCCTCGCACAGACGCTGCCCAGGCTGGCAGGTAAGGGCCCTGGCCGCCACAGTTAAAGAACCGCAGCATTTACTGTGGGGAGACCGGAAGGGTTTGCGGGGTGCGATGGCAGCTGGTTGACTACTGACGTACCTATCCTCATACGGTACTCCCCCTGGTGCTTTGCAGGCTTCATGCACCTTCTTAATGCTCTACCCAAACCTGTACCTGTATGCACCGCACCGCTTTTCATCCAGTGCGGCATTTAAATCGCTCCTTTCATTGCACGTAAGCAGAGCTGGTCCTGTGGAAGTGCTCCTTCCCGGTGGCGGCCCTGCCTGTCCTGCGGGGCCCCATGCGTCACCTGTCCAAGCTTGAGGTGGACTTCCAGCACTGCGGGCCAGTGGAACGGGGCGTGCTTGAGGCCGTGCTGCTGCAGCTGTGCCGCCCGCCGCACGGAGGCGGAGGCCCGCTCAAGCAGCTGACGTGCACCGGCATTCAGTCGTCACCTTCGTTGCCAGATATCATGGAGGCCAGGGCGTCTGTCGCTCAGCAGCTGGCGGACTGCTTCGGGGTGACGGACGTGGACATAGAGATGCGAGGGTAGAGCGGTGCGGAGCGGGAGACATTTGTAGCTACGAGCACAGGGCAGCCCTAGTGTAGTGCGTCGAGTGCTACTAGTGCCGGGCTTTACTTGGCTGGCGGCGCCTAGCGCTGAGGTGCACTCGGGCCCTGCCGGCGCTATGCGCTAATAGCAAGGAATAATGACGTGTGTTGCGACGTACCGGTACAAGCAGGTCAGCGGTACTGCAGGCTCTTGCTAAGGGAGAGGAAGAGCGGATAAGTGGGGGGAGGGGCGAGGGGGACCTTGCGTAGCGACAACGGTGTGTGGCTGAGAGACCTGGAGGAGATGAGGACGCAGCTTCAGGGGGTGACGCATTACCACGACTTGTATCTGGTGTGAGCTTTGCCACGCTGATGGCGTCAAGGGGATGGCGTCCCTCCTTGTGTTGACTGTCGCTTTGGGTTGTTGGTACGGCTGTAAGCTTGTGGCAGTCAGTGTCATCGCAAGCTGACGCCCCTCAACAGCGTTCATGATGGTAGTTACCGTTGTGTGGCTGACGGCGTTGTGCGACACTGTGGCTGATGACGGACAGAGGCACATTAAAAAGTCATACTGACCAGCGCCTGCAAGAGGCGCAGGATGAATCTAGCGTCAATGCTAGGTGCCGTACCATCCACGGCGGTTGCTCTGGTGCGGTCCCACTGTTACACTGCTGTGCCGTTACGCAGCACAAGGCACGACATAACAACAGCAACGTATATCCGCACGTCAGCAAACCAGCAGCTGTGCACTGTCGTGTATGCAACGGTGGTCAGCGCAGCACTGGGGGGTGGCTTAGCACACACCCAGCTCCCAGCGTGCACATGCCTGCAGAAAGGGTGCCAGCCGAGGGTTACCAGGGTTACCCCCTCTGCTTCCCACCATACCACCGTATCTTGGCGCCCCAGCGCAGCGGCACTCCAGGGGCTTCCGCGAAAATCGAGCACCCGGCTCCATGCCCGCCCGTGCCCACCAGAGCAAACGGTTCCTAAACCCCCGGTGGATGCAGGAAGCTCGTTTGCAGCTCACAGAGCTGATCGCATGAAAACGGCAACCAAGACTGTAGTACCATTAGGCGGGTTTCAGCCAACCGCCGGAACTAAGAGCCGTGTGCCACAGGGCACGAGGCAGCCACTTATGCAATGAGGTGAGCCTCTAGTACACCCAGGACGCTCACCTTGTAGGACAGCAAACTTCAACGCAACATCAACTGCAACCCATCCCCTCCGGCTCCTGCAGTCGTTTTACAATAATTAACCTGGCTAAACACAAAGCCGTGGAGTTGTAGAGCGGAACGTGGTCTTGGCGGAGTTGTTGACATGTCCGGCTTTGTTATACAATGCCCCCCGCCTTTCCCCGGCCCCAGCACTAGCCCCGCCCTCAGCCATTTGACTGCGTCTGCCCCAGCTCCCCGCACTCCTTCCTGTGGCGCGGAAAGTCCTTCTTCTGGCAGTCCTTGCCGCAGTACCACACGGACTTGCACCTGGAGGACGAGGGAGAATGGCGGAGTTGGGCCTGCGCGCGGGCAACTACTTGCCTTGTCTGTAGGTACCGTTGAGCGTTGGCCACCCAACCCCTTGCCGCCCACACCAGTACCAGCTAATACAGTCACTACGCAGTCGCCATTCACCTTGTGCGCTCACCAATGGTCCAACCAGCATCCTCCCGTCCGCATTCTCCACACATACAAACTCCTCACTCCGCTGCAGCCCTCCCACTGCAGCCCAGATACTCAGGTGCCTCAATAAAACTCACAGCCCCATGTGTTAGGCCGGTTTGTCTTTATGCCCGCAGCACGCATGCACTGAAGCGCTCTCATGTGTATGACCTGACAGTCTTGTTTCCCTTCTAGAACTCAGCCCTGTACCGTCATGGACATAGGGCTGGTCAGGAACACGGGATTTCCCAACCTTATCGCTTCACAGGCAGGAGCCACGAGCTTCAGACTTCGCACACCATAAATGTGCATACAAAGCACCTTTTACACGCCCCCCTAGCTACCCGCACCTGGAGCACTTTTTGAGGCTGCAGGCGATGGTGCTGGTCTTGCCGCACGTCTTGCAGGCCTTGTGGTCCTTGCCCAGGATCTAGGTATGGGGAGAGGGCACAACCAAGAGCAATCAGCTGGCGGGACACCCAGTCTGGGGAGCTGCGGTAGGTCACCTTGTGGGACCAAGGCATGCGGGCTGTGTATGGCGAGGATGTTGCCACCAAAGAGGAAGCAGCGGCAGTAGCTGCAGCAGCAGCTGTGCCCCCGTGCGGATAGCGTGCGTGCGCGGTGTTCACAGCGGCGCCCGTGGAGGCGAGCCCAGCCCAGGACTAACAACCCAGTTCATCGCAGTGGCTAAGGGGATACCAGTTGGGCATTGCGAATATACTCAACACACCTGCTGCGGCTCGACGGTCTGGTACTACCACGTACAGTAGACCACGCGGAACAGGGTGAGGACGGCCTGGTTGGCCGCCGCCAAGCTGGCGTCCACGGCAGCCGTGAGGGCGTTGCTGGGCTTGGGCTGTCGTGCACTTGCCGCCTTCACGTGCCCGAGCGACCTAGCGTGGCTCTTGATGGCGTCTACGGTGATGGCCTGCTCGCCCCTCTCCGTTGTCCAGGCAGGTGACCGTGTCCTGTGAACATGCCAAAGCGGCTTGATAGATGGCACAAGAGCAGCCGCAAAGCGTGCACCTGCCCCGTACTAAGCTTTTTTTACCCCGACCCAGATCAGCTTTAAGCCAACTGCACACGCCGCACAGACACCAACTGTAACTCACCGTAATGCTGCCCCGTTTGCAGAGTAGCACCAAGCGCTCGTTGCCTGTGACCTTTCCTTTGGGCCTGGGCGCTGGTCAGCGTGGCTCCTATTCATTCCAACTTCTTTACTGCCTGCCATGCCCACCACGCCCCGTCTTGCTGTTGGCAACGCGCACTGCAATGACAGGGCCCTGTGAGAACGAGAAGTGCGGCGGCACCAAGACGTACTTGTGAAAGCTTTGCAACCAAAGCCCTCACGAGTAAGTCTCGGTGGAGCAGCACTTCTCGTTCTCGCACGGCCCGGTCATTGCAGTGCGTGCTGCAAACAGCGTGACGGGGCGTGGGGCAGAGGTACAGTTGCAGGTACAGAGGTGCATGTTCTGCTCTCAACGCCTCGATGAACAACCCGCACAAGCTCATGTACTCCTTCCCCGCGCACTGCGGTACTATGTTCCCGACGAAGGGGTCTACGCATCATTGGGCCCGTATTGTGGTGGGCAAAGTATGACTGCACGGCGCTGACGCGACGTACCCTCCTGTGCTTCATTGTCCCCGGGCGGTAGGGTTGTCTCCGATATGGCAGCAGTCAGCGCCGCTTCCCTCCATGGATCTTCGCCTTCCGGGACGGGCCGCAGCTCCAAGAAGCGGCACGCTGGCGAGGGCGCGGCAGCGGATGACCTGGCTGCGGAGCACAAAGCTGTCAGTGACAGCAGGGTCCGCAAGCCGCTGATCCAAGGCCTGTCAATAGTTGGTGTACTCAATTGTTGCAGCCTTAAGACAACTTGTGAGATTGTCCTAGTGTTGCTGACGCGCGAACGTTCCGGAACCTGTCAAGTTGCCACCTGAGCCGTCGCAGTAGGGTTGGTAACGCACAGTGCTTGACTCTATACTGTGTGTAATACCTTGTGTTCACTACCGGAGTAACGTGCAGCAGGTTTCGGTGCGCCCAACCGCAGCCTGATGTCCACCCGGCCGCCTCACTCCGCTGGCACCCACCATCGGCCCGCATGAGGTTCCGGCGCCCAGACAATGCCTTGCACGTTGTACACTACATCTCCTTATACATTTCGTGTTTGCCGCCTGTACTCTACTCCGCCGTATCTTCTCACTCCCGTACTTAGCTTCTGTGAAATTCTACATCTCGAAACCAGGCCCCTGCTCGAAACATGGCCACAGGTGCATGGATGCCGCGGATGTTGCAGATGGGAGGAAGAGCCCCTCATCGTGCAAGCCCTTTTGCGAGCTGTGGCTCCTGCTGCAGCACATGAAAGGTTGCTTAGGAGAACGGGCCTCGTCCCGGCTGGATACTGGAATAGGCAAAGCAGGGGGCGGCAGGGGGCGACCTGGGGCAGAGTATCAGTACTCCACCGCGAGCAGCGGCACCAAACCCCCGTGTTACAACGCATTGCTTTCTCGTGTCTCGGTAACGCGCCCCCAGATACTGGTGCACATTGTGAAAGTTTTGTGCACGCGTGCCTCCCTCAGGGCAAGGTGCCGGCAAACGCTTGCCTTGTCACCGTGTGCAGAGCGTGCTTCGACTTGGTTTTGCACTACCAGGTGGTCGTGTGTCATAAAGCAGAGGCCCCTACCAAAAGCTGCCTTGCAGGAGTTGCAGCCCATGGCAGTGCAGCAAGCGAGGGGTAACGGCCCTGGCACCTGGCTAAAACCTTAAGAAAAGGCGGCCCACGCGTCCATCAATCATCCAGTGCCTGGCTGACGTCAGCTCTAGCAATACCAGTAGCCACCGCCCAAGCAGCACAGTTCATAACATCTCAACCTGTCTCAACATACCGCTTGAATGAAGAATGACCGAAAGGAGACGCGATTGATGGGCTCAACTGGTGACACGACATCATCACAGTGTTGCCCAGAAGCAGGCATGTGGAGCCGCCCAGGGCCGCCAGCAGCCGGAACAGCAGTAACCCCTCATGCAAGTGTGCGCCATCCCTAAAAGCCAGATGCAAACCAGTTTTAACGTACAACGTGTCGGTAGCGGAGCAGCGGCTCCAAACGCCGCAATGGGTGAGCTACCCGCGCCCTCGACCAATATGCAAACGAGGAGCCGTAGGCCTTTTGGCCATGTGGGTATGCAACAGGGTATGCAACACGCACATACGCAAACACATCACGACGCCCGCTGACTGCTTCACAGCCATGCTATGGAACATCGAGATCGCAAGGACACGAGCACGGAAAAAGGTGCAGGCACATTGCATTCCTAGTCACAAGCCAGGGGAGAGCCCCTGCATGCCACAGACCAGGTCCCGTAGCCCTACAGCCCTACTGTACGAAACATGCGCTCGGCAGCAGCACGCGGCAAGATCGCAAACCATCCAAACGGAGCGTACACCCGCTTCCCACAGGCCACAGCGGCAAGTACAGAAAGGGGTCGCCCTTGCACGCCAACGTACTCAACTCCCCGCCCGCAGCACCACACAGGCGGTGCGTAGTAACCCAGGAGAAAAACATACACTACGTAAAATGGAAGCACACGCACAGTAGTTTAAACGAGGCTGCACCACCAAAACGAGCACCCGACGCACTGAATGCCTGTCTAGATTGACAACTAACAAGACACCTGGACCTGGCCAGATACCTGGGAACGTATCCATCTAGATTCCCGGCTCCGCGAAGCATGGGCTAACGCACAGCCTCATCAGCTGCGGGTGCACCTCCAGGTACAGGGGCACGGGGGGCACCGCCTCGCCGTCCAGCACCGTCCACGTGTCCTCCGCCGTCTGCTCCATCATCAGCGCGCGGCACTGCGCAGCACAAAGCGGGGGCAAGCGGCAGCCAATGAGCATACATCGACGTCATTAAACACCCCCTGCAGGCGCACACAACACCCAGAACAGCACTTCCCTCCCTGGTCTGAAATGAGGTTCAAAGGCACGCCGCCCTGTGCCCACCTTTGCGTGCGCCATGGCTGGTGTGCCGGTGGCGAAGCTGCCGTCCTCCACGCCCAGCAGCACGCGCAGGTAGCGCAGCCGCTGCGACCACGTGGCACGGCGCCGCGGCACAGGCAGGCCGCGCGACTTCTCCGTCTCCGCCTCCAGGTACCACACGTCCCATGCGCCTGGGGGATCAGGGAGTGGGCATCAGAGTGTTTGTCAGCAGTGGCCTTTTACTTGCCATGCGGCAAGGGACATACCGCATGTCAAAACAAGCATGCGGGACGGAGCGAGGAGCAAGAGGAACGCCACGCACATACGTGAGCCGGCAAGTGCAGGAGCAGCTCGCTGCCACATCGTAGGGCTTAGGGTGCAACTGCATGTGAGAGGCCGGCATGACACGGTAGGCCTCAGAATGTCGTGAAGGAGGATTTCCCCCACGTGACGGCGAGCGCGACACCCACCCCAGACCCCGCCCAGCAACCCACCGTCGCCGAAGCTGCCCCCGGGGTTGATCCGCGCGTCCAGCGAGGTGAACTGCGGGTTGATGCCCAGGAACATGGCGAAGCTGTTGACGTCCGACAGCTGCACCCAGCCGGGCGGCAGCGGCGCGGGCGTGTCGGGCAGCGGCCCCGGCAGCGTGGACAGCTGCGACAGCACCGGCAGCGGCGGGCCGGACGGGTAGTCGGAGAGGCGAGTGGGCTGGCTTAGCCCCAGGCCAGCTGCAGAGCCGCGGAGCTCGGACGTCGGCGTCTTTTGGAGGCGGTTGAGCAGCGGGGTGGCGTCGGAGGCAGCGGAGGAGGTGGTGGCGTCAGCGGCGGTGGAGGCGGCGGCGTTGCCGGCGGGGCCGTTGGGGGTGGAGGTGGATGTCGGGTTGGTGGCGGCGGGGGCGGCCTCGGGCGGCAGGATGAAGCAGCGGCACTTGTAGTTCTTGCCTTTGAGCAGCTCCCAGATGGCGCCCAGGTGGAAGCGGGTGGGGCCCAGGAACCTGCGCATTGGGGATGAAGAGGTGCGGCGGTGTCGCTGTTTAGTGTCGTACCCACCTAGCCAGACGCCAAGACAGAAAGCAAGTCTTGGAGCAACGGCCGGCCAGGCACCACGCACAGTCAGTCGGTGCCTGTGGGCAAGGCGGTCCTTGCATACGGCACTGCACTTGCAACGCCTGCCGTTGGGAAGCAAAAGGCCCACCTGAGGTGGTTTGTTCCCACGTCCAGGTTGGAGAAGGCGCCGTACACCACGCTCAGCAGCGCGTACGAGCGCCGCCCCGGCGGCTGCAGCACGGACGCCACGTCGATGGGCGCGGTAAGGCCGCGCATGACGCCCACGGCGGCGGTGGTGAAGTCCCACAGCCCCGCGGAGCCCGCCAGGCCGTTGCCGGAGCCCGAGGGGATGATGGCCATGGGCACCTGGCAGGCGGCCTGCCAGTCGGAGCGCTGGAAGACGCCCTGAGAGGAGCGGGGCGGCGTGGACGAGGGGTAATGTGTAGGGTTAGCAGGGGCCCGAGGGGTCCTGCTGCTGCCACTGCAGAGCCACAGCAGCAGTTGATGTGGCCGTCAAGAGCATGAGGGACGTTCGGACGTATGCACGTTCGCACGTGCGCGCAGGAGCTAGACTGCTGGCCTGCCCCGTGCCTCGGGCGCTTAGCGGGGGGCTGATGTCAGAAGTTCCCGGTAGCGCGCATATCGCCCCCACTTTCCTCGCGTTTAACGCGTACCCCCACTCCGCGCTTCCGCCGCCCGCACCTGCACTCCCTCGTACACGGTCCCGTCCCCTCCGAAGAACGCCACCATGTCCACCGCCCCCTCGCCGGACAGGTCCATGCCGGCCACCAGCTCAGCAGCGTGCATGGGACCCTGCACACCGTGCCGTAGCGGTACCATACATTGTGTCAGTAATGAGCACCAAGGCATGGTCAAATGTAAGCTACCGAAACCCTGCGAACAACACACTGCACGCACCGTCGCACGAGCATACACAACAGAGCCGATGGCGGCCACTGCTGGAGATGCGACAGAGCGCAACATGTATCCTTTACTGCAAGTCAAATCTAGACATGCCGAGCCGCCGCCCACTGCCCACCTTTGTCACGTGCGCCGTGACCCTCAGCCCCGCCACGTCCCGCAGCAGGGGCAGCACGTGCTCCTGCGCCACGCGCCGGCTCTTGCCGCGGCCCGAGATGGGGTTCACGATGGCGAACACGTGCGGCGGCTGCGGGCGGCCCCACCAGGAGGAGGTGCGCTGCAGGTGCGTCACCAGCGCGTTGGCAACCTCCGCGTCGCCGCTCTCAAACCTGTGGAGCGATTCATTGCTTCCAGGTTAGGAAGTTGGCTGTTCTGTGTGGCCGCTTTCGCAGCCTCTCGGTTAGACGGGATGGCGAAGCACATCAAGATGGGCGCAGTGCGCGGTTGCAGGTAAATGTGTGTCGGACACGTGGTGCTGGGTGCAGGAGGTACTACGTTTTGATGCCAGGCGCGCTGGAGCACTGAAAGCATTAGGCGACGTTGCAGGTAAATGTGCAGGTGGATGCGTGTCGGACACATGGTGCTGGGTGCTGGGTGATAGGGTGCTGCATGGTGATGCCGGTGGCGAGTTGGAGCACTGGAGCACAAGGCGATCTGCGTCAGCGCTCTCACGTGTCCGACTGGTGGACCTTGTACTTGTGCCGCGTGACGAGCCCCTTCTTCTGGCTGTGCTCCGTGGCCCCCCACACCGAGAAGGAGCCCGGCACGCCCTCGTGCCGCGCGCCGATGAGCTGGTGGCCTGGGATGACCTGCGGCGGGTTGCAACAGGTGCGGCAACAAGTTGAAGAGGTTGGAGGTTGAGAGGGGAAATGACAGAATGGTGGTGGTGATATATAACCTGGCTAGAGGCCTGGGGCAAGGGGCTGGAAGGGTATGGCGGTTGGGGAGGGCGGATGACTGGTGGTTACCTGGCAGTTGATTGGAAGGTGCTCCCAGACTTTACTTATACCTTTTCCCTGCCTTTTCCCCGCCTGCAACTCTGCGATACTCACCAGTGGCTTTACTCTTTTGCGGAAGATCGCCAGGCAACGTAACCAGCTAAGCGCGCTGGGAGAGCGCTGTGTATTAGGTGTGGCGGACGGCAGAAGGTCAAGGGAAGTTGGTGGATGTTGTGGGTCGAGGCGAGTTGGCAGACCAGCCGGGGCAGGGGCCATCAGCAGGGTGGCAGGAAAAGGACCCGGAACATTATGCCAGCGTGTAGACAACATGACAGGCGTGAGGCAGTCCGCCACAAAGGGACCGCTACGAAGGGGTTGCCCTTCTAGGGACTGCACCGTCTCGGCTAACGATGGGTCCCTGCGGGATGCCGGCACGCACGCCTGCTGGCTTCGCCCAAGCAGCTGGTTTACACACGCCCGTCGCCCCCCCTCAGACCTTGGCGTCACAAGCTGCAGGGCGCAACTTTGTTGGCCTAATGCCGGTCATAAGGCCGCTTACCATAGCCGGCTTGAAGGATACATCGCCGTTCGGGAGTATTTCAAGCGTCCCGGAACGTCCGCGGCATCGAACTGACAGTGCTTGCGGAACGCGCGCGCCTGTCTCGACGTCAGCGGCATAAGATGCCATCCTTATTTCCGAGAAAATACTCCTGAGGTTTGGGTTCTCCTTTGGAACCTAGGCGCTAGGGTGTGCCGCCCACTCTATTGGATGCAACTGAAGGGACGTTCACCGCTTTGTCACTGTATGAAAGGCAAGGAGTCCTTCGGTAGTTGATGTGTAGAGCAATCAGGGTTTTAGCTGAGTTTGTATGGAGTAGGCCTTCTGTATGCTTACCGAAAAGCTACGCCTATCATTCTCTGTTGTTCCTGGCTTCTGAGAGCCCTTTAATGTCAGTATACTCCGATTCCGTGTCATGCTTGTGCGCCGAGTACATACGACACCAGTATCGAGGCGAGTGTTCCAACCACCATCCGACGCTGATCCCGACGCCACAACCAACGCCCCAAGCCAGGTCTCCGCAACAGTATGGCAAATGAACTTCACAACTAGGGGGCGAACCAGTTGGTTTGCTAAGGCAAACCGCTGCACAAGCGCTGGGGACTCCCTTGCTTGCAATTTGGGATGCACGGCGCACGTTACCAAGGTACAACGTTCAAGCTTCATATAGACTGCAACGCACTAGTGGGGCGACTCTGGCTAGTCCAGGGCCCGAAGCTCGCCCCGAGGCCAGGAACGCAGGGAGCCTTGTGCTGCTGACCCCCGGGCCAGCCATGGCCGCACCCGCTGGATACCACTTCGGTGCGAGACCAAAGAACCATTCTCAAAGCGCCATACAAACCATGCGGCCCAGCAAAGCGAAACTAGTGTACACCTGGAGCTATCAGAGCGTGCCATTCATCATCACCACGATCACCACCATGGCCAAGAAGGTTGCACAATTGTTCAGGCGGGTTTCGAGACGCACTGGAGCAGACCTTCTCCACATCGACCAGCAGGCCCCATCTGCCCCTTCCTCCAGCCCGCAACGTTATCAACAACGACAAGCTGGTTCTGAATGCCTAAGGCATCTGCGCGGCACCTCCTGCAGAGCTACAGCTCCTGCATAGGCATTGGCCTGTTGCACGACATCCAATCATGCCACGGTATGTAGCATTGCAATCGTGCCTCGTATGTAGCGTTGGTCCTAAGCACTGTTGCACCTAGATCACAGTAGCCAGCTGACCACTCCAGCACCTGCCCTGAGGCCTGTCAATGTGTCCAATCATACGCCCCGACGAGTTGGGTACCCAGACGCACTTGCACCCAACCTCCTAGTCACAAACTAAGCTATTGACTATCCACACAACGACTCTTCACACGGCCGGGCTGCCGTACTGCTCCTCCTTCGCCCCCAGCGGCAAAGGCGACAATGCAGCCCCCATCATCCCCTTGACCCCCGGCGTCAGCTCTGCAGCAAAACCAGGGAACGCCAACCCCTGCCCTAGCGCCGCCCCGCCCCCCGCCGCTGGCCCAGGCACCCACACCCCTCGCGCAGCTGCCTTCATTCCTGTGCCGTTGCTGATGTCAGCCATTGGGGCAGGGCTAGGGCCGCTCGTCCCCCCACCGGGACCGTGGGCAGCCCCACTCGTACCCATGGCGCCTGCCACAGCGCTCGCTGCCGGGCTTACGCCAGCTCCCATGCCCAGGCTCGGCCGCGCGCCTCCCCCAAACGACAGCATCCCCGTCCATCTGCTTCGCGGGGCCTCCTGCTGCTGCTGCTGTTGCTGCTCCCCGGCGGCGTGCATGCCCCAGAGCGACTGCTGGGGCGGTGTTGCGGCCGGCCCCTGCTGCGGCAAACCGCCCTCTCGGCTGACACCGACGCTGGCAGAGCCCTGCCGCTGCAACGGCTCTTGCTGCTGCTGCTGCTGCTGCTGGTTGTGGCACTGCGTGTGGGACGCAGGGTCCACAGCGCCCGCCAGCCACCCCACCCGGCCGCCGTCGTGGGGTGTGTCGGTGTCAGCCTGCCCGTTTCCCGGCCCCGCCCCCATGGGCACCACGAAACCGAAGAGCTCCGCAGCAGCTCCGTCGCCCGCGCCCTGCTGCTGCCGTTGCTGCCCGTGCTCCTCCTGCTGCCGCTGCCCGGCCGTTACCGCGAGAGGCTGCGGCTGTGGCGTGTGGTAGGGCGTCCCCTGGTGCGCTGGGGCCACTGGCCCCGGCTCCGCCGCCATGGTAGTTGCCGTTGTGACAGCGGCTGCCTCCTGCCCTGCCTCCCCGTCGTCCCCCTCCTCGGTGTCAGAAATGGATATGACCGTGTCGGGTGACTCACGCCCAGCGGCTGAAGGTGCGGAAGTGGCCACGCCCAAAGGCGGCTGCTGCCATCCCTGCCCAGCAGGCGCCCCTTGGGGTGCGCCGTCCGGTGGCCTTGCCGCCGGTGCGGGCGGCAGGGTGGCCTCCGCTCCGCCGTAAGCACCGGCGCCGTTCCCCCTCGCAGCCTCCTCCCCAGAGACGTGGCCTAGGCCACCCGGCGGCTGGGCCAGCGGTGTCCCAGCCTCCTGTCGCCCTCCTGGGCCCTGCAGCCCCAACCCGCCGGCAGCTGCAGCCCCTGGCTCCATCCCCTGCTGCTGCTGCTCCTGCTCCTGGCCCTGCTGCTGCTCGCCCATCTGCTGCTGCTGCCCCTGCGCGTCCACCGTGTCGTCCTCCGGGTCCCGCCACGTGCTGCGGGGCCGGCCCTGCCCCTGCCGCGCGCGTGTAGTAGCGATGAGCTGGTCCCAGCTGGCGGTGGCCTGGGCGCGCAGCTCCTGGGGCACCGCAGCCGACAACCGGTGGCTGCAGCAGGGCAGGCACCACAGCAACCAACAGTACAATCAACACACCGTCAGCGATAAGCATGGCAGGTGGCCTCGCAACAAGAGTGCAGCATATATGTGCCACATCAGAGCGCTAGTCAAAATACGCTGTTGGTCAGGTGCCGGCTCCTCCTTTCATCATCTTCCCCTACACTTCCCCCGCGCCCAGGCTAGCGCCTACTTGTTGAGCCTGTCGTTTTCGTCCCGCAGGAATTCGGCGTGCAGCTGCTCCATGGTGCGCGTGGTGGCCTCGTCCTGCTTGGTCTTGAGGAAGATCCGGTAGCGCGTATACAGGTCCTCGTTCTCCTGCGGGTGGTGTGGGTGTGGGTGTGAGTGTGGGTACGGCAGGGTTTGGGTGTGGGTCAACGACGTGAGATGCAGTGCGTTTGCCCAACGCGTGCACAGCTCCTCGTTAGGGTGTGGGTGTGAGAACACGAGTGGTATGGAGACAAGTGGTTGTGGGTGCTATGGGGGTTGTAGGTGCTATGGGTTAGGTGCATAAGGGTGTGGAGACCAGTGGATACGGGAGTTTCGTTCGAGCGCTCACAACTACCCGCCAACCGTGTCCATACCTCGCACAGCGCCAGCCCACCCTGTTAAGAGGGTACTCACGAGAGCTACCGTACCGCGTGCCCACCTTCCTATTGGTCACCGCCTGCAGCTTGAGGTCCTTGAGCATCTTCTTAAGTACCTTGTCCTTGAGCAAGTTGAACACGACCTTGTTGGGCACCTGCACCTCAGTGGGCTGCGCAGCAGCCCCCTGCCCCGCCCCCGGCCGCGCTCCCCCCGCATCCCCCGTCCCCGCCCGCCCCCGCCCAGCTGCTGCCGCCCCCGCGGCGCCCCCGCCCCCGCGCGCTGTTGCATGCGCCCCCCCACGCCCAGCTGCAGGCACCGGGGGCGTGGCCGCCCGGGCGGTACGGCCGCTGCTGCGCTCCAGGCACGTCAGCACGTGCCCCTCCAACCGCTCCAGGGGGCACGGCATGTTGCAAACGGGGCACGCCTCCATCCCGCCGCGCCCCGCTGCACCCCCCGTCGGCCCCGCTCCCGCCCCGCCGCCCCCAGCCTCCACAACCTCGTCCTCCTCATCCCCCTCCTCCACCACTTCAGGGGCAGCCCTTGATGCCTTGCTGCCCCTCCCAGGCGGCCGCCCGGGGCCCCGCTTGGCCCGCTTTGCGTCCGCTTGCCCCGCCGCCTCGCTGCGCCGCCTCTTCCCACGTCCCCCATGCCGATCCCCGTCGGGACTGGGCGCATAGTCTTCATCACTGCCACCGTCCACAACCGCGTCCCCCTCCTCTCCCTCCCCATCCACCTCCTCCACCACGTCCTCATCATCATCTATAACCATGGCCGGTTGACGCCCGCCACGAGGCCCCCTGACCCCCGCGCTGCCCCCTGGCCCCTGACCCACATCCTCCAGCTCCCCTGCCGCCGCCCCTCCAGGCCCCCCTGTCCCTGCCCCTGCCTCCGAAACCTGCCCGGACCCGGAACCAGCACGCGCGGCCGCCGCACGCAGTGCGGTGGTGGCGGCAAAGGCGGCTTTGGCTGTTGCAAGCTGCTGCTCCGCTGCCACGGCGCGGTCCTCGGCGGCCTGCACGCGGGTGAGCAGTGCGGCCACTGCCACCTGCGCTGCCCCCAGGGCGCCCACAGCCTGACGCAGGGAGTCCACGCGGCGCAGGTCCGCGTCAGTGCAGGGCGCACGGCAGAACGGGCAGTATGGCTTCTCGTTGCTCTTTACTTTGTGGTCCACGAAACGCCGGATGCACTTCGAGCAATCTGCATGGGGAAAAGACGCGGTCAAAGGGGGGGGGGCGCCAGGGGGGCGTGTTGGCGGCTGGGGTCGGGAACGTGCGGATGGGAAGTGGGTTTGGGGCGGTGGGGTGCAAGGGCATGGGTGCAGGGAGAGACAGGAGGTCTTGTACACGACAGGCTGCGCGGGAGACCGCGCACCGCCCTCCCGGGACGGTTGCGATGCGGCTTACATATGTGGCCGCAGACAGTGCTGACCACTGGGCCCTCCAAGACTTCCTTGCATAGCGGGCACGACAGGCTGTCGGCGAGTAGCTGCAGCTCGGCCACCTCGAGGCCCTCGTCGTCCATCTCGGCGGCGTGCGCCTTCGTGAGGCACCAAACACCCACAAGATCGTTCTAGTAGTGTCCTGCTTGAGGGCTCAGATAACACAAGCGCAACGTTTTCCCGCGCATTGTTTGGAGCGCAGAGGTAAGGTAGGGCAGAGTGGAGCTGCATAAAGTAAGCTCATGCAATATTGTGTTCTTTCGTAGTGGAGCGGCTGGGTGACTGCTTTACGAGCGCATCGCCCTGCCTTCGCATCAGCACAGCACGGCACTGAGGAGTGCGTCGCGAGGGGAGGAAAGCAATAGAGTGCTACCACTATGCAATTGTGTCGTTAATTGTTGAACGCGCAGATCGTTTAGCATCCACTTGTATTCAGCGTCATGGCTCTCGTGTCTCGCAAGGTGAGGAGTACTCTTTGTTACCACAATAACAGCATAATTGACTTCACAGTGTCTGGGTAGTCTTTGTGGACATAATGCGCGCGTCTCCCTGTCGTCTCTCACCTGCCACACGCTTGCATGCCCCGCACAGGCGTTCCAGCCAGCCACCGGTACGTCTCGCACTCGCAACGGAGGGCGGTAATATGTCGATTGTTGTGGATGTGGAACTGGCCAACGCGCTAGTAACCCTTCCTCGAGAGCTGGTATCGGGAATCGCACGGTCCCACAGAGCACCAGTAACACCGTGCCACGCAACCAAGACAGCATGCAAGAAACAGAATCATCGATTTTGGGGGTCGTTTAACTCTCTCCTTTGGCTGCAGGCTGCCGCAGGAGCAGCGTGCGCGTGTGCTGCCAGGCGCGTCAGCCACAGAGCACGGATGTCCCCCGCCGGAATGCCCTGCAGCAGTCCCTGGCCGCTGCTGCTGCCGCTATCGTCCTGGCTAGGTGCGTCGGCATGCCTGTACACTCCTGTGCGTGCTGGCCGTGCTTTATAAGCTCGCATTTGCGTCCAGGTATTTCGGGCGTTAGGAGCCAGGGACAGCTGTCATATCCCAGCCTAGAACCGCACTTGCCCACAACATGACATGCACAACTGACAACAGCGTTACAAGGGCAGCAAGGACTGAACGCTGTTCCAGGCTGCTGCTGCGCGTGCTCTGTGCATGTCCGGGTCGGGGTCCACTGTTGCCGACTTCCAACCCTCACCCACCCAAACGTCACTCCCACCAGCTGCTAGCCTTGAAAATCAGGACGTCACTGATAGCACTAGCACTAGCTGCACCTTTACTACCACCACTTTGCCCACGTCGCCTGTGCTATTTCGTGCAGCTCCAGGCCGACCACCCAACACGCCCTCACCTACTGGCCACCCACCCTGACAAAGATCTAACACATGCACGTAAGACGTAACCCCAAGCGCCCCGCGCTCTTCCCCACGTGCAGCTCCGGGTCTGCTGTGGCCGACTCGCTGCCTCCCCAGACCAACAAGGTGCTGTGCGACGCCGAGTGCACGGCCAAGCTGGAGAGCGTGGAGGCGGTGACGCTGCCCTCGGGGCTGGTGTACAAGGACATTGCGGTGGGCGAGGGGCCCAACCCGCCCGTGGGCTTCCAGGTGCGGGGCCAGGGAGACAGCAGCAGGCGTACTACGGTACGGTGTAGCAACCGGTAGCAGCAGCACCGTATCGTAGTTGTTCCTGTGGGTTTCCGGGTGCGGCGAAGGCAGCTACCATCGGCAGCAGCCACGTTTGGCCGCAACGGGGTCTCAGGCGCTCCCAGGTGCGAATGGGCTTGGCGCTGCTGAGTGGGTTGAGCAAAGCGACGGGATACATGGGAGCACTAGGTACCGTACAGACTGACATGAGTGCGTACGACACGTGTACGACACCTCCTCCTCAGGTGGTGGCCCACTACGTTGCCATGACGCCTAACCTGCGTGTCTTCGACAGCAGCCTGGACAAGGGGTCGCCGTACGACATCCGGTGAGCGGGCGGGGCCAGGGAGGGCTGATGTGGGCCATGCAAGGTAGGTTGGAGGCAGATCGGGAGTGGTGGCCGGCCGGCAGTGGCAAGCAGGGACAGTATGGCAGGGCATCGCCTGTGCCAGTTGCTCAGCTCGGAGGCCCCTTGCTGCCTTGAGTTTCTTGCTTGCGCAACTGGCAGTGGTGACTTGCCTGGCCGTACATAGGCTGTAAGCAGGCCGTTGGCATACAGGCTCGGCTGCGCATTAGCCGCCGAACAATGAGACGCACGTCGACGTTAGGATAAGGGTGTCAGCTCAGTCTAATACTCTGTGACTGAGGCGTACCGGGGTGCACACCTGACACGGCCCGAACCATGCATCCACGCTGCGTGTAGGGTGGGCGCCGGCCAGGTGCTCAAGGGCCTTGACGAGGGGCTGCTCACCATGCAGCCCGGGGGCATCCGCCGGCTGTACATCCCGGGGGACATGGCCTTCCCCAAGGGCCTCAAGGCCGCGCCCGGCAGGTGCGTGCGTGCGTGGGTCATCTATCTAGTGTCCAGTCTGCAGCGCGTTTGGGGCCTCCTAATAAAGTGTACACCGCACTCAGCGGTTCATTGCCCATGTCCAGTAACCAGTTTTCACTGAGTTCTCGGCCTTCTGCACGCCATTTCCGTGCCTCACCCAACCACCCCTGCACCTGTGCTGCACCCACCCTTGCCCCCAGGCCCGCTGTGCCCCCCAGCTCCCCTGTGGTGTTCGACGTGCAGCTGCTGTACATCCCCGGCCTGGAGTAATGCCGTACTCAACTAGTACCGTACAGCCGTAAGCAGGCGCTCTGGCAGGCAGGTGTCCTGGAAGGTGGAAGGTTGTGATATTTTCGCGGTGGCTGCTGTAGATTAGCCGCTGGGAGCCGCGCAGGTTGTGCATGGTGGCTTGGATTACGCGTTGGTGGCAGCGTTAGGTGCAAGGGAGGCTGTATGTTCTTGGAGAGCAGCTATGGTACAGAGTTGGTCCAATTGCAAGTGGCAGTGCGACAGATCAACACACCTTTTTTGGTTCAACACACCGTTGTCCACCGTGCGCCGCTTGGGCAGGTTGACCAGGGACCTGGCGTTGACTTGCCGTGCAATTTTGACGTTTGGCACAGAACCTGCCTTGGTGCAGCATGGCAGCATGTGTAAGGATGCATCATGCAGACTGGACTGGCCTGCTGTACCGGTACGTAATGTGTCTCCCCAGCAACGGCAGCCTGTATGCCCGTATGTCCCGTAGCATGGTGATTGCCCTGGACAAGCAGCTCCAAGCTTCCCTCATTGGGTAACGACGACAGAGATGCAATATGATGGGAAACCAACATCCTTCTTTGGTGGTGTTGAGAAACACCGGGTTTTTGTGTCAAGGCCAAGGGGCCAAGGTTTAACCGCCGAAGTGCATGACATTCACTGTTTAAATTGCAAGGGGCAAGGCCCGTTTCCTTTGTTGAGGTGGTGTTGAGAAACACCGGGTTGGGGTGGCACGAGCACAACGCCGAGGATGGTGAGGCGGAGGCACTTAACCGCCGAAGCCGTACAGGGTGCGGCCCTGGCGCTTGAGCGCGTAGACCACGTCCATGGCAGTCACGGTCTTGCGGCGAGCGTGCTCCGTGTAGGTGACCGAGTCGCGGATGACGTTCTCCAGGAAGGTCTTGAGCACCGTGCGGGTCTCCTCGTAGATGAGGCCGCTGATGCGCTTCACACCGCCGCGGCGAGCCAGACGGCGGATAGCGGGCTTGGTGATGCCCTGGATGTTGTCGCGGAGCACCTTGCGGTGGCGCTTGGCACCGCCCTTGCCCAGGCCCTTGCCGCCCTTGCCGCGTCCAGACATGTTTGATA
>VFQN01001809.1_pt1 | contig 34672 bp, 31 predicted proteins | sample 3512371 | NCBI WGS metagenome assembly VFQN01 (sample SAMN10412370, study PRJNA504923) | tailings metagenome | isolation source: Replicate 2 from Balatoc abandoned mine | place: Philippines: Itogon, Benguet | collected 2017-08-28 | reverse complement strand
TGTTCATCCACCTAACATGATTGATATGCTACACATAAGTCAATAACAACCTCTAGCAACGAGCAGGAAAACGCCCTGCGTCGTCATGACACAGGGCCGAGGTCGAGCAGCGATTCGTTCATTCCGTCACACCGCCAGCGCCAGCAGGCTGGCGGCTTTCTGATCGGCTTCCAGCCGATCACCGGCGTAGACCAGTTGTCCGGAGAGCCGGGTCAACGCGTCGACCAGCGTCCAGATCGTGAAGGCTCCCCGGTCCTGGGCCAACTTGAGGGCTTCGCGGGCCAGTTGGCGGCCGATCCCCTGCTTGGCGAGCACCTTTTCGACGTCTTCGGCGGTGTCGCCGAGTTTCGTTGTGACAGCGGTGCGCAGCACACGGGCGAAGCTGTCGCGGCGTTCGTCCCGCTTTTTCACCAGGGATTCGATTGAGGAGCGGACTGTGTTGAGCGAGTCCCGCACGCTGGCGGTGTGTTTGCGGGTGAATTCGACGACGTCAACCGCGTCCCACACAATGTGATTCTGGCAGATCTTCTGGAACCAGAACGTCGACAACCCCAGCGACCGACGGCCGACTTCGCTATTCCAGGCGAAGAACCCCGGTGCGAAGGCTTCGCCGCCGATCTCGATCCAGCCGACGGGGTCGATCAGGAACAAGAACATGTCCTGCTCGCCCGCATACAGGCCAGTGGCGTCGTTGAAGGCGTTCTGCGGCGGCTGGAAGTCGGTGGCGTACTCGCGGACCGTGGCCACCAGTTCGCTGTCCCACAACCGAGTGTAGGCCACCCCATGAATGGAGCGGACCGTATTCTCGGTCGTCAGCAGTTGCAGCGGTTTCTCGGCCGAGGGTAACGTCTCGCGGAAGGCCTGGCTGGCGGTTTCTGGACTCAGCCGGTTGATGGTGTCGCGATTGACACCGGCCAGTCGGCACAACTGCGAGAAACTCCAGTCGTTCATGGCATAGTCGCCGTCGCCGCCGATGGTCAGATCGAGACGATTCCCGTAGGTGATCGGCGTCAGCATCTGCGGTGGTTGCCAGCGATCCTGCGATTGGCGATGGCGTTCTTGGACGGCCTGCTGCAAGGCGTCGAACGAGCTGTAACACTCGTCAGCCGTGCGGCGGAAGAGTTCACGATGGGCGCAGGTCAACGTGGTCACGATTCGGTCTCCTGGTCAGATGGCGGATTGAAGGAACGGTCACTCGAACGGTCTGTCCAGTGCGGACAAGCCACGTCCGATGGTGAGCGACGATTCCACGCCGCGCAATCGAGATTCGATTGCCAATCCCGCGGAAGTGGTTCCCATGGTTGATGGACTGCGGTCAGAACAACCTAAGTTGGCCTTGAGGTCGCGGCCTTTCTTCAGGCGTTGATTCGATTTCATCGGGTTCAATTGGCGGCGTTGCCGTCTCCCGCACTTCGGCTTGCACGGCAGACGGACACGCTGTGAGCGGGATCTCACGCACGAATCCCCTGCCATCGAAGCCTGTGCGATAGATCAGTTTCTGCTCGACCGCCAACGTGTTGCCGTGGATGACGTAGCCGTAGAGATTGCGGAAGGCGAGATTCAGGGTCGTGATCCGGACACAGCGCAGGTCGACATCCTGGCCGATGAATTCCCAGTGGCGACGATTCTGTGCGGCGGCCAGCAGCATCCGACCGGAGCCACAGCAGGGGTCGTGAACACGGCGCGGTAATAGGTCTGAGATCGGGTCGGGGGCAGCTGCGTCCGGAATTGGTTCAGAGTGTCCCGGCGCGGCATCCTCTGATGCAACTTCGGGCTGATCTGTTGAAGTCGAAACTCCGATCGTTAGCTGCGTTATCAGTTCGCAGATTGGCATCGGTGTCAGATAGAGCCCGTTTTCGCCGTAGGAAATGCTGCCCTGAAAGAGGTCGCCGAGCACATCTTTCATCAGTTCCCGGGTGTCCTGTTCCATCGCGACCACCAGCTGAGCGAACATCTGAGCCAGCGTATCGCAACCTCGCTTGCCCGGCTTGCCGGCCGTATGCTTGGCGACGGTCTGCAGATAGAGGTCTTCCATACGGCCGTCTGACAAGGCACACACGCTCATCGTCAGGAAATCCTCAAAGGCGATGGCCCGGCTGACGCCGCTACGACGGGTGACCTCTTCCAGGAGATCAAAGAGGGGGGCCGTTTCGGGATACTGGAAGAATTCCTTGGCCATGCGGAAATCAGAACAGCTGGCCAGCCGGTGGTGGCGGCTCGGTCGCCTCGACAGGCGCGGACTTCAACTTCGATCGCTGACGTGATTGTTTCCCCTGTTTCGATTTCGGTTTGCTGCTGACTGACGAAGGGCTACGGATCGCCGTCAGTATCTCGCGATGGGCGTGATCCATGATCCCCAGCAAGGCATTTAGCTGTTCCTGAGCCAGTTCGCCCAGTGGGACGGACAACTGCTCGACGAGCTGGTCAATGACGCTTGACCGCTGCTGGTCGTCGTTCAAGGCGGCGGTCGGGTCTGGATTGGGTGCAGTGAGAACCGAAAGCTGAACCGAGCCGGACTGGGTTTCGGACACCTTAGGGAGCGAATGCACCAGCACGTGAAGCGGTTGATGGGGCGCTCCGTTGCGGGTCAGCCAGCTGAGGTCTTCCCTGACTTGGTCGACGATGTCCGTCAATACGCGGACGTTCTGGGCAAGCTGTGCGACCGCGTATTGCAGACGTTCGGCCGAAGTGTCGCTGGAAAATACGGCCGGTGATGCGGTGCCACGGCGAGGCATGCTGCTGCATCATAGCGCACTGGCAAGACCTTGTCGCGCACTGCTTACGGCGTCGGTGTCCGCCAATCGACCAGTTCTAGTCCAGGAATCCAGCTATAGTGGCTGGTATTGCCGGTCACCAGCACCCGCTGAGCTTCCAGTGCCGTGGCAGCGATGATCAGATCGGCGTCGTTACTGGGATACCCGCCTTGACGGGCTTCGGCCCACAGCCGGGCAGCTCGCATCAGGACGGGCAACGAAACCGGGTGGACCTCGCTGGTGCCGACGGTGCGCAGGAATCCTGCCAGTTGCTGGTGCGCCTGCTTGGCCTGCAAACCCCGGACGATTTCGTAAACCGTGATCGCCGAAAAGGCCAGTCGCTGATGGACGGCCAGGTACTGCGCAGCGGACGCCAGCACCTGGACATCCTTGCGTTTCAGCACTTCGGACAGAATGTCCGTATCGAGGAGCGTCTCGTCCATGGCTTACGGGAGCGGACGAGAAAGATCGGCCCGCGTCTTGGCGATCACATCAATCGCCTCAATCTCTTCTTCGTTCAGGCCGTCGTAGACGGAGGTCCAATCGTCGAGGGATTGGGCCGGCTGAGCCGTGGCGGGCGTCGGACCAATTTCGATCACGCTAATAATCAGCCGTTGATGGGTCGCCAGTTCCTGACCGACGATTTCCTCGAGCGCCCGGCGGTGCGGGGCATCCAGAGCGGCAACATCGATGTTCAGAGCAGTTTCCATGAGTCTAGCCTATCATGGCTTCCGGAGTTCCGACAAGAAAATCTTGATCTTGTGGGCTTAACTAAACTGGCTCATCAGGCTAAGTCGCCCTTTTCCGTCGGCCAACCTTGCTCTGACGACGACGCTGCTCGAATTCCTGGACGAAATCTAACAAACCGACTTCGAGGACGCGGCAAAATTCCGCCAGCTGCACCAGGTCCAGTCGACGTTCGCCTCGCTCGCATTTGCTGACAAACGACTGCGTTTCGTTCAGCCGTGCCGCTAATTCTACCTGCGTTACGCCGGCCCGTTGCCGCACTTCGCGCAGTAGCGTGCGCAAGAGGTCGTAGTCAGGCGTGAAAACGGATTTTTCCATGGGCAACCGTTGCAGGGTGTTGCCCGGCACTGTAAAGTCGATTTCGGAATAGTCGAAAAAGGACTATATTCCCACCTCTCGATCCCTTGTTCGATCCAGGAGCCACGTCCATGACCAACGGCAGCCACCCTCACCCCAAACAGCCAACACCAAAACCTGCCACGCCGCCTCAGAAGCCAGTGACCAACGCCACCGGCAAGCCCGTGAAGAAGTGAGTTTGCGTCGGTTGCTGACACGGATTTCATGTCGCTGCATCAGTTCTGGGATGAGGCTGATGCAGCTGGTTGATTCTGCTGTAATATCGCTGAAGTGAATTCCGTGAGCTGACCAAGCACAGCGACCCCAGCGCGAGCAACGCTGCTGTGTCGCCAACAATTGTGGCAGCATTGATCGGCAAAGTGGCTCGCCGCGCGCCGTAGACAAAGACCAAGGATACCAGCATGCCGCTGTAAAACTGGTAGTAGCGGTAGTTGTGTTCCACCGCTGTCAGAAAGGGACTCATCTGATCGCGAAGCCGGCCAAAATCCCAATTGGGCGGCTCGATCCCGGTGTGGTGATGCAGCGTGTCCAGGATGAGCCAGCGGATTGCACTCACCAGCATCCCGGCGGCGACAGAAGCGATCGTCACGTACAGGAAGCCACCAACCGTCGGCTGCCCTTCAGAAGCTGTTCCAAACCATCCCGCTACCGTCGTCGAGAACGGGCTGACGCCCCAGACGACGACCAGTCCTGGAATCAGATACGCAATCAACAAGCCGAAGTTGTCGTTCGAGACGCTCTGCATAGTCTGATCGCAGAATAGCATCCATTTCACAGCGGCGCGAGTGCGACGCGGTCAGGCCGACACTGCGGCAGTCTCCTGTGCAAACCGCCTCCGAGACACCCGCCGAACAAGCTCGCTCCGATCCTCCCCCACTGCCGGCGGCGGCAGCGTCTGCAGGGAAAACGGAGCACTCGGCACTCCCCCATCCAGCAGCATCCGGACATAACAGACGTAGTTTGGGAGCCCCATCAGCCAAGCCGGTGACAACTGCCCGGGAAACTTGCTGAACGCCGGAGCCAGTAGATCCGCGTCTTCCGCTCCCACCCGGAACGCCACGAATGTCCCGCAGTTACCGAGTACCGCCTGCCGGGTCGGTTCATCCAGCTGGCGGGTCAGCTGGTGACTCAGAACCAGATTCAAACCATACTTGCGGGATTCCGAGAGCATGATCGCCGTCGACGGCGTAATCAGTGTCTGGAACTCGTCCAGAAACAGACCATGGTCGAGGCGTTGGTCATGGCTCAGGTCCGCCCGGCTCAAGGCCGCCTGCTCGATGGCCGTCAACAGTAGGCTCCCCAGCAGCGTCGCATTGTCCTGCCCGAGTTTGCCGCGACTCAGATTGATGACCAGGATCTGACGCCGGTCCATGACCTGCCTCAAATCCAATCCGGACCGGCGGACGGTGACGATCTCCCGTAAGCGGCTGTTCGTCAGAAACGGCAGCAACTTGTTGGTCACCGACGACACCGCTTCCGTGCGGTACTGCGTATTCCACGATTGGAACTCGTGTTGCCAGAAGGAACGGACGATCTCATCCTCAATCTGCGGCACGACCTGGTCTCGGATACGGGCATCGGTCAGCAACTGAACCACATCTTGCAGAGTCCCCTGCCGTTCGATCACCGCGAACACGGCGAACCGCAACAGGTTCTCCAGCCGTGGTCCCCACGAGTCGTACAACTTGCGAAAGGCTGACACGACCCCGGACGCGACCTGGTCCCGGCGACCAGGGTCAGCACAGGCCAACGGGTTGAACGGGACGAGACAGTCCCCGGCCGGATCGAACACGATCACGTCATTCGTGCGATTCGTCGGCACCAATTGAAGGAGGCTGTCAGCCAAGTCGCCATGCACATCGACCATGGTCAGACCTTCGCCTTGAACCATGGCCTGGGCCATTAAATTGGTGAGCAACGTCGACTTGCCCGTGCCGGTTGCCCCGACGACATACACATGTCGGCGACGGGCATCACGGGTGATGGCGACCGGCCGCTCGTCATCCCGGAACCGAACGCGACCCAGGACGACCGCTCCCCTACTCTCAACCGGCAACAACACCGCGGGCGGTTCCAGTTCGGTGAACTCGCTGGTCTGCAGCCCTTCCGCCGAGACACTGGCCGTCGGCGGATGAAACAACGTCGCCAGTTCGTCATGGGCCAACAGAAATCTCGGGGCAGCACTCAATCCCCTGCTTCCGACTCTCACCTGACGCCACTGCAGCCGAGCCAGTCGCTGCGACGAAAACACACCCATTGCTCCGATCAACTGTGACAGGCGGGCCTGAGCCTGGTTATCGTCACCAGTGGCACTGGTCACGGCTACGGTCAGTTGGACATCGAACAAGTGGCCGCCGACTTTCGCGGCGGCAGCCTGCAAATGCTCCTCACGCTCATGCAAGCGGCTCGCCGAGGTGTCCAACAGGCTATGGTCCGGAAGAGGGGAATAGTAGGCCAGCCAACCGAGCCAACCAGCTCGCCACAATCCACCGGGACGGCTCACGGTCCGGGCAAAGTAGTCCGCCAGACGTGGATGACGGCGAAAGAAACGGCGATCCAGCAACTGCACTGCCTCGCGAGCCTGGTTCACCCGGCGATCACTGGCTGGGGTCGCGATCAGTGTCAGACCCACGTCCAGACCTTGGTCGGGGCGGACCGCCCGCAACAGGCTGTCGATCGGGTCGGCGAAGTTCCGATTGAGCTGATCCTCAAACTGTGGGTGCCGCAGCAGGGGAAACAGTTCGGGGACCAATTCGGCGGCCATGGTCCAAGTGTGGTCGGTGGCCGTGGTCTGGCCCTTGTTCTCGACCATGGTCAACGGACACTGGGGATAGTTGGCAATCAGCGGACCCGCCACCCGTGCCGCGATCTCGTCGGTACAAGCGATCTGCAAGCCCACGCGGCCGTCCAGCGTGCCGTAGGACAATGACACGCTCTGACCGGGTTTCAGTGCCTGATGAATCGCCGCCAGCGCCTTTTCCATGTAGCGCGGCCCACGTTCATTGTCGGCCGGCGCGGTCCACAGCCACTGCATGCCGCCAGCGTAGCGCGTTGCTGCCCGACGGCAAAACCGCTTCGGTCAGTGTGTGCCCCCTGCACGAAGCGGCTGCCCGCCCTGTCTCGATCCTGCGGCCCGACCTCCTCGGCCGTCACGGCGAAGGGACACGGGGTGATAGCCGTGCGGGGTCCGCAGTCGTACGCAGGCGTGGGGGACAGGCTACCAGACGGCTCCGTCAGCCGGGATTGCCGGCGGCAATCGAACAGGGGATCGTAATGCGTTCGACGATGGATGCAGGTTGACCAAAGCCTGCCAATGGCCGTGATGATACAGGAACAGGGGATTAGTCAGCGGCTCCGGATCGCCGAGATAGCTGTCCTGCGTCGCCGCATAGACCAGTCGCCGTGCGGAACCGCCGTTGATCCGGGCCGTCACGGCCAGCAGGTGATAGGCCCGCGCCACCGAGAGCGTCAGAAACACCACCCGAAACCGCGGCCGCTCCCAACCGCGGCCGCCCGCGTGCCAATCGGTCAGCAGTTGCGTCTGATAGGCTTCGTAGGTCGTCAGCCGATGCCGCAGGCTGGTGTCCCGTGGCGAGTCAATCGTCTCGGTACTGCGATCGATCTCGAAGGCCACGTTGAAGGCGCGGCCACTAGTCGTGAACCGAACGAAGCAATCCGGTTGAACCTGGGCATCGCCGACCGCAAACGTCAACTCGTTCTCACGATACAACCGCTCGATAACGATTCGGCGGTCATGGGCAGCGCACCTGGTCGTCACGATGACCTGAGCCAGGGCCAGAGTATGTGCCAGCTGGCTCGGGGCGATCTCGGCAAAGAACGAGCGGGGTGGGGGAGTGGCCTCAGTGCCAAACAGCGCCTGAAATCCGTCCGGCGTCAGCTTGTAGTAGTTCTGCAGACCCCCGCCGATCGTGGCGGTCGACCAGTGTCGCGTGAACCCCGCTCGTTCCAGCACCTGCAACCGTTCCCGCAACCGCCGCTCATCCGCAAATCCGCCGCCGTCAAAGCTGCGACTGGCAGCGAACAGCAACGCCGTCGTGGCCGGCGTCCAACTCAACAGCTGTAACAGGGACTGATCGCGCGGCGACAACTGCGGGGCGTTTGTCATGAGGCGGCTGCGAGCGTAGCATTGCCCCGCTTCCTCCTGCCATGAAACCGTCTTCGTACATCGACGTCGACACGCTGCAGGCCCAAACCAGTCTCGCCGAGGCGGCCAACAAGTGCGGCTTCCCGCTCGACATCCACGGCAGTGGCCAGGAAGACCGGCTCGATTGTCTCTTCGGCTGCCCGGGCGATCATGCGGGGAAGAGGAAAATCGCGGTCAACACCGGTAACCCGCAGAAGGTCTTCTGCTTCCACGCCTACGGCTGCCAGTTCCGAGGGAATCTGTTGACGCTGATGCACGGGATGCTGACGGGAGCCAAGCCGACCGGCGACAAGCTCACCGGCGGCGAATTCAGCCGTGTCCGCAAGGTGATCGCGGGAACTTCCGAGCCAGAGCCAACACGCCAGCCCCAGAGCCAGCCAGCGGCCAAGGTGTCCGCACCAGTCCCGCTCCGCAACGTCCCGCTGGCCGATAGCGACAACCCCAAAGCACGCGACCTGGCCCATCTCCACGAACGGCTGATCGTCGACATCGCCCACATGCCGCCCGCTGCCGCCAGCTATGTCCGCCGCCACCCCTGCCTGACTTCCCCCGAGTTGCTCCGCAAATGGTCTGTCGGCGTCCTGCCGACCGGCGGCGACGACAAACGCGGCTGGTCCCTGCGGGGCCACGTCGTCTATCCGATCCACAGCGAAGAAGGAAAACTCCTCGCCTGGATCGCCCGCGATCCCAGCTTCGAGGAGAAGGAACGCACCTTCCTGGCCTTACCGCCCGACCAGCGCTCCCGCGAGAAACCGCCGCATAAGCACAAAGTCCCGGCCGGCTTCCATCGTGGCCAGGAACTCTTCGGGCAACAAGCCAGCCGCCTCCACGAGTCGGGCTACCGCGAGATCCTCGCCCACTGCGGCCCCATCATCGTCGAAGGCTTCAACGACGTCCTGGCCCTCGACCAACTCGGCATCCCAGCCGTGGCGATCATGTCGAACAAGATCACCGTGGAACAGGCAGACAAGATTGAACGCTGGTCGCGACAACTCGCCTATGGGCGGATATCATTGCTGTTCGATGCGGACGATGAGGGTGATGCGGGAGCCAAGGAAACCCTGTGGGAACTAGCACAACGGGGTCTCGATGTGCGCATGGGTTGGAGCCGGTATATCAATGGACGCTCGATCTTGTGCCGGCAACCTGAGGAAATCACCCGGGACAAGTGGGAACAGACAATTCGCCCCCGGCTGTGGAGAGAGGTGAAATAATTGGCTGCTCGTTCCACCGAGCACAAGAAATCGTTCAGTCGCGGGACAGAGGATGACAGTTACTGACTTAGCTCCATGTCACATGAAGCAAATACTGTCAGCGTCGCGAGAACAAATAGGCGCAATGAAGTGTGATGAAGATGATATCCGCCCCGGCGGCAGATTCACTTCGGGCAAGATTCTGACGGAAAGGGATGGTAAGCAACAATGAATTGGAATGAGCTTGAAAGCCTCGTTCGCAAGTTGGGACGCATAAAATGGCAAACGAACGGCGGCTCGGAAAACATAGGCGGTTCGCAGATTGATGGAGTGTTCCGCACGGCCGAATGCACTCATTTGGTCGAGGTGACCATCGAACGATCGATGCAAAAGGTGCGTGATGACGTCAATAAATTGATAGCGGCCAAGCGGCATGAAGAAGGGAATGCCTTTTTAGTGGATTGTTGGATGGTGATGTCGGTTGAGCCAACTCCCGATCAGCGTAGTCTCGCGCATTCGTCGAAAGTCCGCTTGGTAACCATTGACGAATTCCTTGAACCGATTCTCTGCAAGGAAGAGTATCTATACCTGCGGCCCAGATACTTTTTCGGGAGTGTGGGAGATCCAGCTGGTAAGGACTCAGCGGACTTGATTGTCAGATACCCGACACCGATGAATGTCCGGAAGACCGGGAAGGACGTCAGCGTTGAGACGCTGGCCGACCGAGTACTGCATGGGGAGTCGGTCGTCCTGCTGGGCGATTTTGGGGCTGGAAAGAGCTTGGCTTTACGGGAGATATTCCGCTACCTCGACAAGAAATCCGCCTCTAGCCACCAAGCCTTTCCAGTCGCTATTAACCTACGTGAACACTGGGGACAAGTATTCGGCACAGAAATGGTCAGCCGTCATGCAGAATTGATTGGCAGCCAGAACGGCGCGAAAATCTATTTAGCTGCTCGTGAGGGATTTATTACATTCCTGCTTGACGGATTTGACGAGCTGGCCCCGCAGCCGTGGGCCTATGACAATGCAACTTTGCAGAATATTCGAAAGCAAGCTTTAGCCGCGGTCCGTCATCTGATGGAAACCAAGCCAAACAAGTCGGGAGTGGTGATCAGCGGCCGAAGCCACTATTTTGCGAGCGAGAATGAGCTATGTGAGGCTCTCGGCCTTCCCATCCGATCAGTTACAATCGTGGATTTGAGAGAACTAACAGACAGTGAGGCCCAAGAGTTCCTACAGAAGCACGGTGTAAGTATCTCATTGTCGAGTTGGCTCCCTAAACGGCCTCTATTCCTGAGCTATCTTGCACGGACAGGATACACCAATGAGTTCGCAGATATTGCTGACGAAAATGAGGTCGGCATTGCGTGGAGACGGATACTCGAGATGGTTTGCGAGCGCGAAGCGAAGGTTTCACTCGCCACCCAAAAGCAAACTGTCCTCGATATCCTTTGCCGACTCGCGCATGACATGAGAACTAAATCGTCTAAATTAGGTCCGATCACTGATCAAGATTTGGAGCAGGCGTTCCGTAAAGTCACCGGACACCAACCCGATCACGATGCATGGGCAATTCTCCAACGTCTACCTGGAATTACCTTTCGTAGCGAAGGTCAAAAGTGGTTCGTAGACGAGGAGTGGGCCGATGCGCTCGCCGGAAGTGCCGTCGCGAAGATAGTGTTGGGGATACTTGAACATCGTCCGGAAGATGCGAAGACTTATTCGGCACTCGGTAGCTTGGGTCGAATGGTGTCTGCGAGTGAGCTAGAGTCTGCCGGGAAGCGGCCCAAGGACTTAGTGACTTGGTCGCACACAGCAGTCCGAGACAAGTTAGATCCTACTATTGTGTCTGATTGTGTGGCTATATGCGACCAAATGAGCGAGGAAAAGATCGATTTCCGGGACCTTACTGTCAGTGGAGCCCTCTGCGGCGAGTACGACTTCGTAGATACGAACCTAGAGAATCTGAAATTCGAACATTGCGTGTTCGACCTTGTGAGTGTTTCGGAGACGCCGCCCTCCAACATCAGGCTGCACAAAAGCCTTATCGAAGAGTTAGATGGAGTTTCTCGAAAGGATGATATTCCAGCTTGGCTGCCAGACTGTGAAGTGTCATTCTATCGATTCCCCAATACGAATGCCGAGGTGATGAAATCTTCTCTGCCCGACAAGATTAAGGCGGGGATTATGGTTCTCCGGAAGACGTTCCTTCAGGCTGGCAGGGGGCGAAAGATGTCAGCCTTGATTCGGGGCATTCGGCCGGATTCAACGCCTATAGTGCAAGCGGTGATCAGAGAGCTTGAGAAAGAAGGTTACATCTTCATTCGTGGAGGCGATCCGATCGTGCATGCGGTCCGATCGCGAGCAGTTGAGGTGCGACAGATGCTAGCGAAAAATCCTGACCCCAGCGCCGGCCTATGGATGAAGTTGATGAATGCGAAGTAGAGGTGCGAGAAGTCAAGGCCTCCCTGTCAGTGCCTCTACGAGACGGTCGATGCATTGAGGCCTTGATTCCTAAACGAGTCGATTTCTCGTGCATGCCACATCATATCTGTTCAAGAGTAGTGTGTCGCACCGCTCCGCGGTTGTGCCGCCGACGGGCGCGTGGTGCGGAGCGACGTCGCGGGCCGCCGGTAGGCGGCAGCGCCCCCCGGCACGGCGCCGCAATACGTCAACGAGGGAGCGAGGGGCGTGCGTGTCGTCTGGGCCGGGGGTCGCGGCGCAGGCCGCGACGTGGTCTCCCTCACAGTGTGGCCCTTTCCGCCGCTCTCCCGAGCGATTCTGTGGGTCGGTCTCAGACCGCCCCGCGACCGCCGCCCGCCCGGCTGTGGCGGCGATCTCCCGGCGACGGCGTGGCGACAGCATTTCTTTCTCCCGAGTTGATCGACTCGACGGCAAGGCGGCCCGCTCCGCCGGGCCGGCCGGGAAAACCCAGCTACCGGTTGACGAACCCCGTTGTTCGTTTCCCCGTTCTTTTTTCAGCAGGCGGGCAATAGCCCGCGGTCCTTTGTCTAACAATCAGATTTGCAGAACGCTTTGTAGGATCACTGCCGACAGCCCGAAAGTGGCTGCGGTCAGCCCTGAAATGACAGTATCCGAATGAAAAAGGTCCGGCAAATGCCGAGTCCGGGTCCGGCCGATGCCGAGTGGATTGCACGAAAAAGGTCCGGCGAATGCCGAACCATTCAGACCTCACTGCCGGACGCAGAAGTTCGCCCCAGCGACCATTCCGTGAAGCCGGGGAACTGGAATCCATGCTGCGCGATATACTCCCGTGCTGCTGTCCGTGCCGCAGTCACCGGATCGTGCGGATGGCTCCTCTGATGCAACGCCAGTAGGGGACCATAGGCTATCTCCAGTTGTTGCTGACCTCCCGGCGACCGCAGGAAGAGTTCGAACGCGGCCGCCCGCTCGGCAACATACTGCGGACGTTGGCGCTCAGTCTCGGCGGCCACCGCCTCACGCTCCCGCGCCCACTGCAATTCGCGTTGTCGCTTCTCGTGAGTATACATCCAGTCGGGCGGCAGGCGATTATTCTGCAAGCCATCCATCATGAATGCGGCGGGCGACACACGGAAGCCGGGAAAGCCCTGCGGTTTCTCATGCAACGCCGCCTCGGTGATCGTCAGCCATTGTCGGATCCGACCACGGGCGTGCGTGGCAAACAGTCGCCGGATGGCAGGGACATCCAGGCCGAGCTGCTTCAGCGGCTGGAAGAGGGGATCGGTCTCGATGGCATTCTGCTGGTCTGTGGTGCGTGCCGCCTGCGGCTGACGGAAATACTCCCCCTCATGGCACACGACGACATAGCAGCCCTTGGAACGCCGCAGAAACAGATCCTTCACGTCGGTCTGCCCGTGGCCCAGTGCGATGACGTGGTGTTCCAGCAACTCGTTCAAGCAACGAGTCAGATCGTACTTGCGTTTCTTCAGCGGACGGTCGGCCGAGAATCCCAAGCCGTTGATGGTCAAGTCGTCGACATTCAGGAAGACCCGCTTGGTCCGCCAGAAGCGGTCCTTCAACTTCAAGAACAAACGCCGGGAGGCGGGCGTCAGTTGGCGGTAGAGGTCCAGATCGAACAGCAGACTGCCGCCGGTAAGACGGCTGAAGCGGTAAAAGGCGGGATTCCATTCGATCCGCCAGCAACGATGGTTGTCGACGACGCCACCCAGTCCGCCGACCGTCGGCAACAGGAAGCTCAGGAACTGAAACGAGACGTATTCGTGGGTCTGCGTCTCCGGATTGTAGAAGCCGGTGTTCTGATAGCTGGCTGTCGACAGCCGCAGCAAAGAGTCCCGCAGCTCAGCATACTGTGAACCGCCGGTACGGAGCGCCAGGCGCTTGAGCAGCCAGTGCGGCGTCGCCACGAGCATCCCGTCGCCATCGTCGTGCCGATCCAGCGAAGCACCCAGCAGTCCCCACAACACGTATTCATCGATCGGCTGCAGACCGAGAGCCGAGCGCACCGTGACCTGGGCCTGACGCTGGTCCTGACCTGAGCCAAAGGCATAGGTCGTGCGATACTCAGTGGTTCGTCGCCGCGTCCCGTCCAGCGGCCAGAGAGCCGTCTCCAGGAGGGACAGTTGAGCGATGCCTTCGCGTTCAATTCCCGGCAAACGATACCGCTTCTCGGTCGTGTTCTGGGGGGGAGCCGGTGCCTTTTCCAGTCGTGGTCGGCATCGCTGCCAAGATTACGCCGACTTACCGAAACAGGCGAGCGATCAGCCCTTTCCGCTTCGGGAGTTTTGGTGCAGATTGCTGTTCAGCCGTCTTGGCGGCTTTGGCTGGTGACGGATTTTGCGGCTTCGCAGGCTCTGCCAACGCCAACTGCTTCTGCACGGTCGCCATCAGGACGTTGCCTTCGTGGATGCGGTCATTCAGGCTGTGAATGATCTCGACCTGGCTGGCGATCTGCTGGTCTTTGACTTTGAGCTGCTCATCCGCGGACTGCAGTTGCTTGCGGAGCAGGACCACGATTTCGCCCAGCGGACCGAAGTCCTCACCGGAACTGGCTTTCGACCGCGCCCGCTCGCCATACTCCCGATGCAGCAGTTCCCCGCTGATCTTCCAGGTGAACTGCTCGCCAGCAGATTTCATGCGGCGGACGTCCTCAACGGTGGGCAGCAGATGCTCCCGATCTGGATGGCCCTCGTCAGCGACAATGGCCCGGATGAACCGCCTGAGCGTGGTCACGGACACCCCCGTGACCTGGGTCGCCTCGCGAATGGAATGGAAGTCGGGCATCAGTCAGCGGCAGATTACCAATCCTTGGGTAATTGGCAAGTCGATCAACCAAGGCCATGGCTCGGGTCAGATATTGGTCATGCACCTAACCGCGTCATTGCAGGCGTCGACGAAAATGCGTCACCTTGGAATAGGATGCGGGTAAACAGACGGTCGTCGACGAATGTTGACTCACTTCCGGCAGGGCGGTAGCGTATCAGCGTGGCCGGTATGAAGGTCTGAAGCGTTCTTTCAGCAGTATTTCGAATGCGACACCACCAACAATGGGCGAAACCGCAAACACATCGAGGATGGCGGAGATTCTCTCGAAAGAGGTGTTCTCCGAGTTTCTTTGGAAGAAGTCAGGTCCGTACAACGCAAACTGGCCTTGCGTGACCGAGTCCCATAACCGCAAAGCAGGAACGCACCCTTCTGATGTCGTCTTTTATTATGACGAACCCTATCACACTTACCGCACGTATGTCACTTGTGACTTAAAGAGCTACGCACAAGGCTCTATCAGCGCAAGCGGCGTCCGAGCGGCAGTCTACAGTCTCGCGCAGTCTATCTCATGCGCCGAGCAGAGTGAGGAATGGCAGGAACTATACGTCCACAAAGATGTTAGTGTCAGGGTCAGCGGCCTTCTGTTCGTATACAATCACGATGGTAATTACGATCGAGATTTCCGAAGCCTGCTTAAAGACATTCGTCCGGACTCCTTGAAACTTCCGCCTTCGACAAAACTCGTGGTGATGGGGCCAGAAGACGTTTTATGGCTCTGCAATGTCAGCAACGACATCGTGAGGACGAGAGGGAAAGAGGAGTTGCCCGAGCGAAAGTACTGTCACTTTTATCACCCCGATTTGGTTCGCAAGAAAGTCGTTCAGCCAATCCAAGGGCTGGCAGCGAATCTGGAGATACTGACGTCTTCGACGATCTCTCTCGTGTACAAGTTTCCGGAAAGCGATAAGCACGGCATCGACATCTACTATCGCGGAAGCGGTTCAAGCGCAGATGAGTTTCTATATTTAATCGACTGGTTGATGCATTGTCAGCAAATGCAGCAGGGCGCATCGGTACGGGTCAAAACACTCCAACCAGACAAGACCTCGGCTGCCATCTTCGCCAATGCGAAGCAAACCTACGCTGAGTCCTTCGCGGGCACGGAGACGTCAGACCTTTCAAAGCGACTGGACCGCATCAAATACTCAAGCATGACATACATTACCCCTACGTTTTCGGACATCGAAATCGGAATGGACGATGCCTGAACAGCAGAAGATTTGCGCCACAGACCAGGAACTGTTCGATGTTCTAATGGGGACAAAACGACGATTTTCTGTCGACTACATGCTGGAGATGGGGCGAGAGCGCGGGATCTTCTACTCCGCAGAGGAGTCTCGCGAATCGCTCGCATCCGCCCTGTCGCTTCTGCCCTACTCGTTTCGCCAGGTAGCGGTACTGCTTGAACACCGCGAGACGATGTCGCGATCAGAGAAGACAACGCATGTTTCACTTGGGATTCCTGCGAACATGCAGCTTATCAAACAGGTGGCAGATGCTTATAAAGAGACCAAGCTTCCTGGTGATGACGTGATGCTCCAACAGCGTGGTCCAACGAACTTTGTAATGACGGTGCGATACTCTGAGATCGATCACTCGAAGACACGGTTGGTGCAGCGACGCGAAAAGGAAGCGGAAATTGAGTTCATTTTGGAGCCAACCGAAACGACAGTCAGGATGCCCGCGAACGAGAAAGCTACGGAGATCCTCGCAAAACTGAAACAGCAATTCGACCAGCGCCTGCCACAGCCTCCACCGATGGAGGCTGTGGAACTCAGCGACATCACCGACCCAAAGTCTCGCAGCGATTTCTTTATGGCGTTGATTTCGGAGATGCATGGATTTCGATTTAAGGCTGCCACCAGTATTAAGGTGCAGTCCAACATTGCAAAAGACGAGGATGATCCCTTTTCAGACGAATCCAAAGAAGATGACGGTGACGACGGAATGAACAACGATGCCGAAGCAGCCAGAATGCTTTCTGTTTTGACATCGGTGGCATTTCGAGGAATGAGCCTTGAATCGTCCGAGGAATACCAGGCGCTACGGGAGAAAGGATTTTACATTACGTCGATCATATGGCGCGGGCTCCAGCAGACACCGCCCAATTACCTTGTTGAATTCGAAGCAGGGTTCGACGAACCCCGCGGCTGTACCAGGTTTCGATACAATGTCCGAGGTGTCGCACATCTGACAAAGAAAGGATACACGCGGACATTCAAGGCGGCCGAGGCAACCGACAAGCTTATGTGGCTCGGCGTTATCGAGGAATCCGCTCGCACGATCATGCACCGGTTGAGAGCCGAGGCGAATGCCACGAATACTTCCGGAGGTACTGAATGATGCGTGTTCGCTGGCTTAGGGCGAAATGGCCTTCGTCGGTCAGGTCCATCGGTCAGAAAATGAAACTCTCAGAGTTTCAGCCAGATGCTCTCGACGGATTCATGCTCGACCGCATTCGGGACTCATCTGTTGAGGGGCAGTACATTGAGAAGGTTGTGTACGACGACGACATCGTCGACCCGTTTGGAGTAACACAGCGGTTTCAGAGAATCGACTATCGCAGGACACGCTTCTGCCTCTACTCCGAGTTTCCTCAGATCGAGATTCGGGATTCCCCGCGCAGCTTACAAGGATTCACTGCGCGTCTCACTGAGATTACACGTTTCACGGTTTCGATCGCTCCGATTTCGGCCGATGCGCTCCGATGGATCGATGCCTTTGCTAAAGCTTCGTCCCTTCGAGTGGATTTCACTGCCATCCAAGCTGGCGATATCAGTTTTTCTGAAGGCGTCGTTGGGAAACTGCATATCAAAGGATCCGGCGACGTACCCGCGGTTATGAAGCAGATATTAGGGATGCGCTCATATCGCATTGATAAGGCAGTGGTGAAAACTGCAGCGGAGGCAAAGCCCCGGTCTATCACGCTAGGCCGTGATGCCATGGCCTGCGTGACTGGCCCCGACGCGACTGAGTTGGTTCCGGCACTGCGAGCCGGTCTTTCTTCAGCCGCATCCTAGCAGTCAATCATGCCGCCTTGCGCTCAAATGACTTTACCAGGCCGCCAACGTAAGTCCGCACGACAATTTGATCGCGGTCCAGCTTTAGCATTTCCTGTGGCACCTCGCGGATTGGTGGCAGGTGTCCGCGGACCATGTGCGAGCGTCGTGTGTTGTAGTAGTCCACCCATTCCGAGACGATGTGGTCCAGGTGCCGTCGGCCGAAGAGGATGAATTTCTGCAGGCACTCCCGCTTGATGCTCTGAATGAATCGCTCGCATCGGCCGTTCAGATTTGGGGATGCGACCGGAAGCGCGTTCGTCCGAATCCCTTTCGCTTTCAGTGCTGCCACGAACTCTTTGGTGAACTTCGTGTCCCGGTCGTGCATCACGATCGACGGCTTTTCTGTCCGGTCGGAAGTTTTCGCGACGAACGCCTCTGTCTGCTGCACGACCCATTTCGAGTTCGGCCGCCGCGTCGAGGTCGACACGATCACCTCGCGGGATTCCATGCAGAGGAAGACCAGCAGATACAGTTCCTGGATTCCGCGGGCCGTGATCGACTTTACTGAGAAGAAATCACACGCCCACAGCGTATTCTTGTGCCGCTCCAGGAAATTGCTCCACTTGTCGGACGTCCGATCTGGTGCAGGTTCGATCCCGGCTTCCTTTAGGATGTTTCGCACGGTCTGTCGGCTGACCTGCTTAATGCCCATTTTGCGCATCTCGCCGACAATGCGGGTGTACCCGAAGCCCGTGGTTTTCGCGATCTCGATGATGAGCTCGCGAATCTCCCGCGGCTTCCTCTGGCCACCTTTCGGGGTTTTCGGTTTCTTGCCGGATTGTTCCTCGCGAACCCAACGGTAGAAGGTGCTGGGCGACACGATTGTGATTAACTCCTCGATTGCCCGACCGAGGGCCTTGCCGAAGTGAATCAGCCGCTGACGCTCTTCCGGCCGGGTGTGGATTTCGCCGCCTGCCCGCTTGCGAAGGATCTTGTTCTCCTCCTTCAAGAATTGGACATACTTCGCCAGTTCACGATCTGTGGCGGAAGCTATGAGGGTCAACAGGGGATGAAAAAAGCGGGCCACCGCTGTAATGTCCTGACTTCGTATTCTGAAAGGAGTTGCACATTCGTTGTACCGCGCTTTGACCTGGAAAAAATGGCTCGGAACGGTCCTCAGAATGCAACTTCAGAGTCGCGGAAACGGCGTGAACTACAACCGTCACAGTAGGAGCATTTTGCGGTCGGAGAGGTGATCGATGATCGAGGCATCGTAGCGATGCGTGTCGATGTCGAGGGGCCGTACCGGTTTCGAGGCAATGAGTGGCGTAAACCCGGAGAAGGGGACTGACCGCGAGAAGGATTCGGTCAGAGCGAGCAGTTGTCACTCTCACCTTTGCTCACTTCTTGTCAGAGTTTGTGTCAGAAAAAGGCTGGTACGGGATGGAAAATCCCGTAAGGTTTAGAAATTCTGGGAGCGAAGCCGGCTCTCGCGATTCTCTGATAAATGCCTGATTTCCCGCTGTTTTCGGTCCTCATTCGCAATTCATTGCGATGACCTACGGAACCGAAGGCCCTCAAGTATTTTCTGACACGCCAGCCGCAGGGTGATGGCCGAGCAGGGTTCGCAATTCGGGAAACCGACACCACGCCGTTCCTCTATCACCTGGCATCGCTCGTCGAACTGCACGAGGTCCAGAAGGCAGGTGCGCTGTGTACGCACCACTTCAACATGCTACGCCGCGTGATGGAACAAACGGCCTGCTTCTTTGGGAGGAGTTGCACATTCGTTTTACCGCGCTTTGAGTCGGGAAAAAGGGCTGCAATTGCCAATCGGCGGGGGACTCGAAAATCGGACGCCGGCCGGTGGTAAAGGCGAGTCAGATTTCCTGGTTTATGAGCGGCAAAGACTAAGCAACCAGATTTCGCTCCGTATCGGCCGTACAACAGAATGGACAACAAATGGGTGTCACAATGTGGCATCTCCGGGCATGTGCAGTCGCCTGATGGCACGATCGAAGGGCGGGGCGTGACCCGCCGAGAGGCCGCACGGTGTCGCATACTGGCACTCTCAGGCACATTCTGTCACGAGATGTAACCTGCTGTCACAGCGATACTTAAGATGGTCTACGGAACCGAAGGGCAGGTATTTCGATTCGCTGTCCACTTCCCTGCGGGGTAGTTTCTGCTGGTAGAAATTCGTGGCTTTGAACCACGAGTCCGCAGGGGGTGTGGATCTCTCCGCCCGCCCGCTTGCGGAGAATCTTGTTCTCCGTTCAGCTCATGCAGGTTCTCCAGCCAGGTTGAAAGCCAGCATCAACAACGGCTCCGGAAAACCGGGGCTGTTGAGCAGGCGGCAAGCATGAGGAAAGCAAAGCCCTATCAGTATGCCGAAGGGACGTCTGCGGTGATGGAGGTAGATTTGTGCTGGCCGGTCATGATGGTCCGCAGTGCTTCGGCGGCCTGTTGCAGGTCTTCACGTGAGACATCCAGATGTGTGCAGGCGCGGATGCGCTGCGGTCCGGTCGCGTAGATATTCACTTGCCTTTCGCGCAGACGGGCGGCGACCACGTTGGCAGGACCGTATTCCGGTGCGATGTCAAAGAACACGAGATTGGAGGCAACGGTCGCGGGATCGATCAGAACTCCGGGAATATCGGCGATTTGTTCTGCGAAGAAACGGGCAGTTTCATGATCCTCTGCCAGTCGTTCGACGTGATGGTCCAGTGCATAGAACGCTGCGGCTGCCATCATCCCTGCCTGCCTTAAAGCTCCACCGAACAGTTTGCGGGCCCGGCGTGCCCGCTGAACGAGGTCGGCATCGCCGACAACGATCGATCCCATCGGGCAACCAAGGCCCTTGGAGAAACAGAGTGAAATGGAATCGACCAGCTGCGCGACTGCCGCGGGCGTGTAACCTCCGGCAATGCAGGCGTTAAACAGTCGCGCGCCGTCGAGATGCACTTTCAGACCGTGCTGATGAGCCCAGTCCGAGACACGCCGGATCTGGTCCAGCGGATAAACCCTGCCGCCGCCGTGGTTCGTGGTGTTCTCGATGCACAACAGCCGGGTGACGCAATAGTGTTGATTGTCCGGCCGGATCTTCCCGTCCAGATCGCCGACGTCGAGCAAGCCGTGGTCACCACGAATCGTTCGGATCGAGACTCCTGACAAAACTGCTGCCCCGCCCGCTTCGTAATTGGCGATATGCCCGGTTTCCTCGATCAACAACTCATCGCCGGATTGACAGTGCGCCCGGACCGCCATCTGGTTCGATTGCGTTCCCGAGCAGGCATAAACAGCAGCAGGCTTGTTCAGCAGTTCGCACAGGCGAGCTTCCAGGCGATTCACCGTCGGGTCGTCGCCGGTCATGTCGTCGCCGACTTCCGCGTCGGCAATGGCCCGCCGCATGCCGGGCGTAGGACGGGTGACAGTGTCACTGCGAAGATCAATCAAGCCATATTTCATGCGTCGCGGTCCTGTTGTCGTCCACTGCCTGGGCAAGTTTCCCACCGGACTCTATACTAGCCGCAAGCGAACACAAACAGAGTGACCGGTTTTCCGCTGTCAGACAAGCGGGAAACGGTCTCCGAGCGAATGGCGAGCAGGGAACGAAAATTCTCGCGAACGCAAAAACTTGCGTTTCACGACTCGTGCCTCCCGGCTTGTACAATCTTCACCCCGACGACCTGTGTGAACACGATGGACCTGCAGATTCCTGTGCTGGATTGTTCGACTGAAGACCCGCTGGTGCTGCTGGCAGATCTGCGCCGCAAGCTGAGTCTGCAGGGAGACATTGTCTCGGAGGCGGGCAAGCAGCGGACCATCGATCTGTTCGGCGAACCGCTGTCGCCGCGGCAGGTGGTGCAGCGAATCTGCAATGACGTGCGCGTGCAGGGATTGCCGGCGGTTCTGGACTATACGAAGAAACTGGATCGCAAGGAGTTGACCGGTGAGACCTTGCGGGTTTCCCCGGAAGAGCTTGAACAGGCGCATGCCGCTGTCAGTCCGAAATTTCTGGCATCGATCCGACGGATTCGAGCGAACATTGCCGAATTCCAGCAAAAGATCCTGAACGAAGACGTGCGGCTGGTCCGGCAGGAGGATCTGGCGCGAGTCGAACTCCGCCAGCGCTATCTGCCGTTGCGGCGTGTCGGCATCTGTGTGCCCGGCGGGGCTGCGGCGTACCCGTCGACTGTGCTGATGACGGCAGTCCCGGCCAGGGCGGCAGGAGTTCCGGAAATCGCGGTTGTAGTGCCGCCGACGGAATTCGGAGCGTACAACACGCACTTGCTGGCGACCTGTGCGGAAGTCGGAGTGACCGAGGTGTACCGGATTGGGGGCGCCCAGGCAGTGGCTGCCCTGGCATATGGTGTGGAGGGGATTCCGCGCGTCGACAAGATCGTCGGTCCCGGCAATCTGTTCGTCGCGCTCGCGAAACAACATGTATTTGGAGAAGTCGATATCGACAGCATCGCGGGCCCGAGCGAAGTCGTGGTGCTGGCAGACGCATCCGCCGATCCGCGTTATGTCGCCAGCGATCTGATCTCCCAGGCGGAACATAGTCCCGGTTCGGGCGTGCTGATTACCTGGCACCCTCCGCTGATTGCCGCAGTCCAGGCAGCGCTCAGATCCCAGCTGGCGACCTTGCCGCGCGGGGATCTGGCCCTGGCAAGCCTGAATGACTACGGGGCCCTGTTGCAGGCACGGGATTCTGCCCAGGCCTGTGAATTAGCCGACCTGCTGGCCCCCGAGCACTTGCACATCTCAACGAGCGATCCGGAAGTCGAACTGGCGCAGATCCAGAATGCCGGGGCGATTTTCATGGGTCACAACACTCCGGTCGCTGTCGGCGACTACTTCGCCGGACCATCGCACGTCCTGCCCACCGGCGGCACAGCCCGTTTTGCAAACGGCCTCTGCGCCAACGATTTCCTGAAGCGCAGCAGTGTGATCTGGTATAACCGCGATGCTCTGGAAAATGCTTCGGAAGACATCCTGCGACTGGCAGAAACCGAAGGTCTGACCGCTCACGGAGCCAGTGTGTCAATCCGGCTGGATGATGAGTAGGAAATGAGGATTCGTCGTCAGTTGCCCGTGGTCAGTCCTCAGTGGCAAGCAGGCTGAATGGATTTTGCAACTGACCGCGGACCACTCACAACTGTCCCTCTCATGAATCGCATCTTTATCCCGCTGAGCCTGATGAGCGCCGTGCTGCTGTTGACGGCGTTCGTGCTGGGCTGGCAAATCGACGATCCGCGAACTCTCGACGCCGGGGTACAGCGGCAAGTGCAATGGCACTTCCTGACGGCACTGGCGGCGTTATGTTTCACGACACTGGTGCATGCGATCGTGCTGACTTATTTCATGGGCACCGGTCGCTGGATTGAGGAAACCGCTACTGTCTATCAGCTGGCTCCGGAACTCTATCAACAGAATCAAGCATTGAAATACAAGGTGGTGCCGGCGATTCTCGCAGGCTTTCTGTTGCTGCTGGCGGCGGGCGGTTTCGGAGCGGCCGCTGATCCTGCCTCTCCGTCCCAGTTCCAGGGCTGGCTGGGGATCTCGCCGGCTGGCTGGCATCGCAGTCTGGCCTTGTTGGCCGTCAGCGCCAATCTCGCCATTCATGGTCTGGAAGCTGCCAAACTGTACGATAACAGCCAGATCATCACCCGAGTGCTGCAGGAAGTCCGCCGCATCCGTCTCGAAAAAGGATTGCCGGTGTGATGAGGGGCCGAGTGGTAAGAGCCGAATGCTGAGTGTCAGATTCAGTCCTGCGTCTTCCAAACCACCCGGCACTCAGCTCTCGACACTCGACAATTTCCCAACCTCTGAATCTCCAACGATTGCCTGTTCATGAATCGTCGACCTCCGCCCCGATCCTTTCGTCCTGCAGCACCGCGTGTTCACCGGCGACCGATGGAAGAACTGATTGCCCAGCGGGATCTGGCAGGACCGCCGGCCGCCCCTGCCGCTGTCGAAGTGCGGGCGCCCACGTTTCATCCGTTCCTGTTCCGGCGTCGACTCGGCGATTTTCCGCATCAGTCTGCTCCGGGAGACCTGGTGAGGCTCGAATCGTCCAGCCGCGATCATCTGGGCTGGGGGCTGTTCAATCCGCATGCAGAAATTGCGGTGCGGCAACTGACCACACAGCGGGAACTGCCGGGCGCAGCCTGGTGGCAACAGCGGCTGGAGCAGGCAGTTTCGTTACGACGCGATTTGCTGAAGCTGGATGAAGTGACCGATGCCTATCGGGTGGTGCATGCCGAAGGCGACGGGCTGTCAGGTCTGATTGTCGACCGCTTCGGAGACGTGCTGGTCGTGGAGGCATTCTCTCTGGGAATGTATCAGCGGGCGGAAGCTCTGCTGGATTTACTGAGTCCGTTGTGCGGGACCAGTCATGCGGTGTTGCGGTGTGCGCCGATGTCAATGGAGCATGAAGGTTTCACGGCAGAGCCGATTGGCTCGGAGGAGGTGCCGACCAAAGCGGTGATTCAGGAATTCGGCACCCGTTTCAAGATCGATTTCACCGGTGATCACAAGACCGGTTTCTATTGCGATCAGCGGGACAACCGCAAACGGCTCGCGAATTTCGTCGCCGGAAAATCGGTCCTCGACGTCTGCAGCTATACCGGCGGGTTCGCCGTTCAGGCCAAGGTGCTGGGGAATGCAGCCGAGGTCACGGCGGTCGAGCTGGATGAAGCGGCTTGCGATCTCGCGCGGGAAAATGCCAGGCTGAACAAGGTGAAGATTCAGTGCGTGCAGGGGGATGGATTCCCTTACCTGCGGGACATGCACCGCAACGATCGCCAGTTCGACGTCATTGTGCTGGACCCGCCCAAACTGATTCGCAGCCGTGAGGAAATCGAGGAGGCGAAAACGAAGTACTTTGATTTCAACCGGCTGGCAATCAAACTGGTCAACCCCGGCGGCCTGTTGCTGACCTGCAGTTGTTCCGGGATGCTGAGTCTGGCAGAGTTCACACAGCTGGTGACCGCTGCTGCCAACGCAGAACACAAACAGATCCGGATCTTCGATCGCCAGGGAGCCGCATGCGATCACCCAATCAACGGTAACTGCCCGGAATCGGAGTATCTGAAAACGCTGTGGGTGCGTGTGGATTCCGCGAGCGCCTGATCTGATTTCATAGATCCGGGTGGCATGCTCGCCCCGCGAGGCGAGCATGTCGTTCGCTCCCCACAGTCAGGAAAATCTCAGGAAGACCATGCTCGCCTTGCAGGGCGAGCATGCCACACCCCAAAACCGTACAGGTGCCGCTCAGGATTTCACAGCATCGCGTCCCGCGAGTTGTTTCCAGAGATCGCCATTGAACAAATCGAGAGGCCTGGCCAGGCCGGCTTCTACCAGTTCAGTGCCGCTGACGAAGCGGCCGGGACGATTCCACTTCGCGAGCAGGTCCGGATCACACTGGAACAGCCGGGCGATCAGGCGGTCCTGGTCGGCTTCCATCACCTGGAAGTAGCGTGCCCACTCAGCAGCTTCCTCAAGCCGCACCTGCTCCTCACTCTGCCACCGCATCATGTGAAACAGCAGCGTGGAATGGGGCGTCACGTAGCGCTCAACACAGGCTCCGAACGGCAGCAAGGCCGCGGAACTGCATTCGCCGATGACCACGCCCGTCGCTTTCAGGCCACGCAGGCGGATGAGGCTGGCCAGTGCGAGACCAATAAACGCACTACCGCCGCAGGAATCAAAATAGATGATCCCGCGCGAGTTCCGCGGCAACTCAATCAGCCGCTGATGCAATTCGCCTTGCTTGTCACTCAGTTCTCCTGCGACGATGACTTCCCAGCCATCGTGCGGCGGCGGGGCAGCGGTTCCCCACGCTGGAGCCGGATAAGGATGTAGCGGTCGAAACGGCGACGGTTTGTCTTTGCGACGACGCCGGGGCGAAACTCGATCCACGGATGACAAGGGCGCAAATCCTGAGCGACGTTCGGAAGGAGCAGGGATGTGTTCCAATCAGACTCGACTCGGCGCTCCGCAGCAAGGATGCCGCAAATTTTTGAGTCGGGGACGAAATACGAATGAAGCACGGAACAGCAGGCTGTCCGTGCTTCATTTCCGATTGGCTCGCGGCAGAATCGCCGCGTTACTCACACCAGATGCGGCACGCCCTCTGCCCGTGTGTCGGCGCTCTCCGGCACTGTCAGCTCCTGCGAATCCGTGGGAGTTGTTGGCTTCTTGCCCTTGCGGCGATATTCCGCGAGACGCTGCATCAACACGTAAAACACCGGCACAAAGAACACCGCGAGCACCGTTGCCGCAATCATCCCGCCGAACACGGCGGTTCCCAGCGCCCGGCGACTGGCAGCCCCCGCCCCGGTGGCACGAATCAGGGGCACGATGCCGAAGATGAACGCAAACGAGGTCATCAAAATCGGCCGGAACCGCAACCGCGAGGCTTCAATCGCGGCGTCGTTGATCGAACGCCCCTTCTGACGCAGTTCCCGCGCAAATTCGACGATCAGAATCGCGTTCTTGCTGGCCAGGGCGATGATCAGCACGATACCGATCTGCGTGTAGATGTTGTTATCCATGCCACGGAGAGCCACGGCGATTACCGTGCCCAGCAACGCCAGCGGCACGACCATGATCACGGCCGCCGGCATCAGCCAGCTTTCGTACTGGGCAGCCAGCACCAGATACACCATCAGCACACCCAGTGCGAACACATAGATCGCTTGCGAGCCAACCCGTTTCTCCTGGAACGACATCCCGGTCCATTCGTATCCCATCGATTGCGGCAGCGTCGAAGTGGCGATCTGCTCCATGATGCTCATCGCCTGCCCGGAACTGATTCCCTGGGCTGCCGAACCGTTGATCGTGGCGGAGGGATACAGGTTATAGCGGGGGACGATCTGTGGACCGAGGGTCTTTTGAATGGTGGCGAATGTGCCGAGCGGGATCATCTGGCCTTCACGATTACGAACCTCCAGCCGACGAATGTCTTCCGGCTGCAACCGGAACTGCTGGTCGGCCTGCACCCGCACCTGGTAGGTCTTGCCGAACTTGTTGAAGTCGTTCACGTAGGCGGAACCAAGGGCCGCCTGCATGGTGCCGAACACCACATCCAGCGGGACGCCCAGCGTCTTGGCCTTCACGCGGTCGACGTCGACATAGATCTGCGGTACGCCGGCACGGAACGATGAATACACACCAGTCAGCAGCGGCTGCTTGTTGGAGCCCTTCTGACCGTTGGCCGCCATTACCATTTCCGTCACAGTTTTCTGCAGGTCGTTCAGGCCCACGCCGCCGCGATCCTCGATCTTCATTTCAAAGCCGCCGGCGACACCGAGGCCGCGAATCCCGGGCGGCGGAAACGCCATGATCTGGGCTTCCCGCACTGCCTGAAACTTCATCATCAGCCCACCGATGATCGCTTCCTGACTGAGTTCGGGGTGATGGGCGCGTTCCTCGAATGGCGTAAATGTCATGAACATGGTCGCAGCATTGGACGCCACCGAGGAATCCATCAGCGACATCCCGCCGATCAGGAACCAGGATTCCACTCCCGGCGTTTCCTTCAGGATCGCATTCACCTTTTGTGTGACCTCGCGAGTGCGTTCCTGCGACGCAGCATCGGGCAACTGGATCGTGATGATACCGTAGCCCTGATCTTCCGTGGGCACAAAGCCTGTCGGCAGTTGCAGGAACCACCAGCCGGTCAGTCCGACCAGTCCGAGGAACAGCAGCATCACCAGCGCCGTCTGGCGGACGGCAACCTTGATGATGCTGGTATAGACTCCTTCGACCCGGTCATACACACGGTTGAAGCCGCGATAAAACCAGTTCTTCCTTGCCGGAGTTGGCCGCAGATACACCGCGCACTGCGCCGGTTTCAGGGTCACGGCGTTGATCGCACTGATCACCGCCGTCGCGGCGATTGTGAGCGCGAACTGGCGATACAACTGACCGGTGATGCCGCCCAGAAACGCCGTCGGCAGGAACACGGCCATCAACACCAGCGTGATCCCCATGACGGGACCAATCACCTCGCCCATCGCTTTGATCGTCGCATTTTTCGGATCGAGCTTGCCGTGATCGATATGATGGGCGGCGTTCTCCACGATCACGATGGCATCGTCCACCACGATGCCGATCGCCAGCACCAGGCCGAACAACGTGAGCATGTTGATCGAGAAGCCCAGCGCTGCCATCGCGGCGAAGGCACCGATAATGGTCACCGGCACAGTCGTGGCCGGAATCAGCGTGGCCCGCCAGTCCTGCAGGAAGACCAGGATCACAATCAGCACCAGCACGCCGGCTTCCAGCAGCGTCTTGTAGACCTCATGAATCGACTCCTCGACGAAGATGGTCGTATCGAACGGCACAATCGCCTTGATGCCCTCCGGAAATTTCTTCTCCATTTCCGCCACGGCATGTTCGACATTTTGCGCAACTTGCAGCGCGTTCGCGCCGGGCAACTGATACACGAGCAGGTTCGCAGCCGGTTGACCGGCGATTTCGCACCATTGGTCGTAGGTCTGCGCACCCAGTTCCACGCGGGCGACATCTTTCACGCGCGTGACGCGCATCCCGGAGCGTTCGTCCTCAACCGTCTTGATGATGATGTTGGAGAACTGTTCGGGGTCAGACAGGCGTCCCTGCACCGAGACGTTGTACTGAAAGCCCTGCTCTTTCGGTGTCGGTGACTGGCCAACCTGACCGGCTGCGACCTGTACGTTCTGTTCGCGGATGGCGATCAACACGTCTTCCATCGTCAGGTTACGGGCTTTCAGGGCATCCGGATTGACCCAAACCCGCATCCCGTAGATACCGCCACCGATCACCTGCACGTCACCGACGCCCGGCACGCGGGTCAGGATGTCCTTGATCTCCAGCGTGGCGTAGTTGTTGAGATGCAGGTCGTCGAAAGAGCGATCCGGTGAGATCAGGGAGACCACCAGAGTGATATTCGTCGACTGCTTCTTGGTCGTCACACCCTGTCGCTGCACTTCCTGCGGCAGCCGCGGCATGGCGACCGCCACCCGGTTCTGTACCAGCACCTGGGCCTCGTCAAGGTCGGTGCCAACTTCAAAGGTGATGGTCAGTGTGTAGGTACCGGTACTGGAGCAACTCGAGGACATGTAGAGCATGTTCTCGACACCGTTGATTTCCTGCTCAATCGGTCCGGCGACCGTATCGGAAAGCACCTCGGCATTCGCACCGGGATAAACGGCGACCACTTGCACCGTCGGCGGCGTGATCTCGGGGTACTGCTCAATCGGCAAGGCCAGAGCCGAGACTCCACCGATCAGCATCGTCACAATAGCGATCACGTTCGCGAAGATCGGTCGCTCAATAAAGAAGGTCGATAACATATCGCCAGTCTGTAGAAGTGAGCCTGCCGTGCTTCCGGGGGCAGGCGAAAAATCCTGTCAGACCATCCGCAGGCGCGACGGTCTGCTATTTGAACGAACTCACGACATCCCCGCGGCGTTGCCCCCCCATCCGTCTGCATCGCCGGTTCCGGCTGTTGCATCAGCAGGGGAGAGCGCAATTAACGCCGACCGGAGACAACATCAGTCACAGCAACGTCTTTTGCTTTTTCCAGCATCACCGGAGTGACCTTGCTGCCAGGGTTGGCTCGCTGCAAACCATCAACGATCACCTGATCCCTGGCGGTGAAATCACCTTCCACGACGCGCAAGTCACCGACAGAAACCCCTGTCTTGACCGGTCGGTCACGGGCCACGTTCTCCTGATCGACAATCAGGAGGTATTCTCCCGACTGCCGGGTTGCGAGGGCACGTTCGGGAACGAGCAAGGCCCCCGCGCGTTCCGCGACCGGAATCCGCATCCGGACAAACATGCCCGGCAGCAGTTCGCGATCCTGGTTTTTGAAGACTCCTCGCAACCGCAAGGTTCCGGTCCCGGAATCCAGTGCGGGGTCTGTGTAGTCGATCTCGCCGGCAAATGGATAATCTGCCTGGTCCGCCAGTCCGAGTTCGACCCGCACCGGTTCCTGCGTCTTGTCGCCACCGCGACGCAATTGCATCAGGGCCGGCGTCTTCAACAAGTCCAGTTCGCTGATGGTCGCATAGGCATAGACCGGAGCCATCTTCACAATCGTGGCCAGCACCGACGCCTGACCATCTCCCACGAGGTTGCCGATGTCGACATTGATCCGGCTGATCCGGCCGTCAATCGGAGCTTCCATGCGACAGTAGCTCAGGTCCAGTGCCGCATTGCGGACGGCGATGCGTGCCGACTCCACCTGGGCGCGGCACGAGAGAATGGTGGTCTCGTAAACCGCCTGGGCCTGTTCCAGATTCGCTTTGGCAGATTCGACTTCTGCCTCACGCACCTTGCGGGTGGAAATGGTCTGCTCCAGTTCCGCGTCCGTAGAGATGCGTTGTTCCCGCAGTCCCTTGATACGCCGTTCTTCCTGTTGCGCAAAACTGAGCTGTGATTCCATCTGGTTCAACTGAGCCGCGGCAACTTCGCGGGATCTGGAGACTGTAGCCTGCTTGAGGGCTGCTTCCGCTTCTGCGAGCCGGGTTTCCGCCGCTTCCAGCTGAATCTGGAACGGTTCTTCGTCAATAACCAGCAGCAACTGGCCCTTTTTGACTTCAGCGCCTTCCGTAAAATGGCGCTCTTTCAAAAAGCCTTTCACGCGAGCCCGAATTTCCACGGTTTCCAGCGGTTGCGTCATTCCGCTGAATTCCAGATATTCTGTCACGGTCCGCTCGATCGGATGTGTGACACCCACTTCCGGCGGAGGCGGGGCCGCATACTCTACCTTACCGCCGCAACCTCCCAGCATTGCCGCGATCGCTGCGATGCCAGCCACTGTTATCGGTCTGACTACAAATTTCGATCGAATTCCCGAGGCTACCACACTCGCTCCTCGCGCAAAACCATTTTGAACAGTTGATTCAATTGACCGTTCGGTAAATATATTATCCACAGGACAACCTGCGTCAATATGGTCTCCAGGTAAGATCCCTGGAAGCCTTATCCCGGACTCTAGTACCTTGAGGCAGGTTCGCCATTACAGAAATTTGGACGTCTTGCCTGATTTTCCCGTGTTTCCTGTCATTACCAACCGGTCGAACAGGGACAGCAACTTTCGACAGCAGAGTCTGATGATTTGCCCGACCACCACCAAGACTGGCCCATGGGCCAGACGGCAGGACTGGTAACATGGTTGAGTCCACCACCCGGACCCGCGATCCGGAAGCCGTGCGTAACTCTGTTCTGGATGCGGCTTTGGAATTATTTGCCCGGCGAGGGTTTGCCGATACCTCGTTGAGGGACATTTCGCGCCAGTCGGGCGTATCCCATCCGCTGATCCTGCACCACTTCGGCAGCAAGGAATCGCTGTACGTCGCAGTGAAGCAACGAGTCGTGGAAGGCTATGCCCGCCGGTTCCCGGCCGTGGTGCAGGCCACCAATCGTCCCATTAACTTTCGCGCGGAACTCAAGCGGATTCTCACATATGTCGGGGAAAACGAGCTGGCCTTGAAACTTTGCGCACGCACCCGGGTCGACGACGACTACGATGCCTGGCCCGGCGAGCCTGAACTGTTTGAACTCGTCCGACAACGGCTGGAGGTCTCCCAGCAACGGGGCCTGATCCGCAGCGACCTGGATTCGCGCCGGATCAGTATTATGATCATCGGGCTGGTGCTGTTCTGGCTCGAAAACCGGCGCTATTTCGCTACCTGGATGGGCTCAGCCGATGATGATGCCTACCTTGACGCCGCAGTGACCATGATTGAGGAAGGTTTGAATCTGGGGTCACCTGCGGTCAGTGATTCCGACGAATCGGATCTGCCGGAAGAATCCCCGGACGCTGCAACCGGTCGCTGATCATCGGCGGTCTGCATCATAATCTGCCTGCCGCCGGCTCCGGTCAACGAAGTACTGCGGCGTCGGCTCAAGCATCTGCTTCCCCCCAAGTTTCCAGACTCCTGAAGCGAACACCTGTCATGACGCAAATTCCGATTATGGGTGACGATTTGCCCGCCACGATGCTGGCGATGCTGGGGGACCATTTTGAAGTCTTTCCCTGGGATGCCTCCCCGGAAAATCCGGCCCTGAAGATCGTTCGCGGCCTGGTTACTTACGGCCATCCGCGCGTGGATGGTTCGCTGCTGGACTGCTGCCCGGAAGTGCGGGTGGTCAGCAACCATGGCGTGGGCGTCGATCACATTGACGTCCCCGCCTGCCTGGCTCGAAACGTCGCAGTCGGGAATACGCCGGGGTGTCTGGATGCTTCCACAGCTGACATGACCTTCGCGTTGCTGCTGGCGGCGGCCAGAAATGTCGTCACCGGCGACGCCTTCGCGCGCGGACCCGAGTTCACTCATTACGATCCTTCGCGTCTGATCGGACATGAAGTCACCGGGAGCACGCTCGGGATCATCGGTTTTGGTCGCATCGGTCGCCAGGTCGCACGTCGCGCCGCCGGATTCGACATGCGGGTGTTGTATTACGGCCGCACCCGCCAGCAAGCCGCCGAGCAGACGTTACGGGCTGAGTACGCCGAACTGCCGCGATTGCTGGCAGAAAGCGACTTCGTGACCTTGAACTGCCCGCTCACGGAGGAAACCCGCAATCTGATCGGTGCCGCGGAGCTGGCTCAAATGAAGCCGACCGCAATTCTCATCAACATGGCCCGGGGCGGCGTCGTGGATCATGACGCCTTGCTGCAGGCTCTCGAACAGGGAAGGATTGCCAAGGCAGCGCTGGACGTTACCGAACCGGAACCGCTGCCGCGGAATCATCCGCTGCTGTCTCTCCCGAATGTGGTCATTGCGCCGCATCTGGGCAGCGCCTCCGACAAGACCCGCCGCCGGATGCAGGAAATGACCGTCGAGAACCTGAAGGCTGGCGTGCAGGGTGAACCTTTGCCATTTGCAGTCCGGGCGTGAGTCCGGCGGGCCCGGCAGCCGCTACCGGATCTGGCCCGTCCACCTGCTGAGGCGTGCAGGAGTACTCCGTCACGTCGGCCGTTTTATAAGTTGCGTGTTGTGCGGACAATCCCGCTGAAAGTGTGTACGTCCTGAGTCCTCGAAGGGCGTGGTATTTTTTCGGCGTGGGGCGAACACGCCCTTCGAGGACTCAGGGCGTGCCACCCGAAATCTCGCTGAATTTGTGAGAAATTGTGCTGGCAGAACGGAGATGGTTCCGTTCAAAACCGCGAATGCGCACTTCAAAGCCGCATTACGGGGTAGCGAGTTCAAACGTGAACTCATTGTCCTTCCCGTCCGTCACCGTCGCTGACAGCCCGGATTTCTCCGGAGAGGTGTATTTCTCAGGGACCAGGGATTTGGGAGCAGCCGGCCGGGCTTTGGCTTCCGGCGGGACATATTCCCCTTCAGGGCTCGCTGACGTCTCCACTGCCTCTACTTTCGTGATGCTGACCTGATAGGTCTCCGCGGCAGCTCCGTCATTCGCTTCGTAGGTGGTCAGACGGAACTTGCCGTCCGCATCCGTTGTTCCCACCGCACTCAGCCCCGGTTTTCCCCCTTTGCCGACCATGGGACCGTGAAATGTCACAGTCGCACCGGCCAAAGGATTTCCGTCCAGCGTCACCGTTCCTGTGACGGGAAAAGTCTTTTCGCGGCCCTCAATCTCGGGAGCGCTGCCGGAACAACCACTGATTCCCAGCAAGGCGACGACCATTAAAGCCTTGTTGAGCAATGTCTTGTGGAACCGGATCAGACTGTCAGACAAATGCGGGCATAACACGATGGGGTCTCCGGCAAAGCGGTCAACACGTCAAATAATTCCAGGTATTCAGTCGGCTGCCCCGCGATTGAGGGCTTTGCCGTAGCAAATCCTATGATAAGATAACACATAGTATTTCCACCTGCATTATTAGGTGTAAATTCTTAAAATCTCTTAAGTATGTCAGCCGGCAGCACCTAAGGCCCCTGAATTCAGCAGGCATTCCATTTCTTCAATTCGCATCCGGGAACACACCATGAGTCGCACGCGAGCAGGATTCACCCTGATTGAACTGTTGGTGGTCATCGCGATCATCGCCATCCTGATTGCCTTACTGCTGCCTGCCGTGCAGCAGGCCCGGGAGGCTGCGAGACGGACGCAGTGCCGTAACGGCCTGAAACAGCTGGGACTTGCGCTGCACAACTATCATGACGTGCACAACATGTTCTGTTTCAAGAAGGGCGGCACAGCCGGCTATGGTCTCACCCCGGAAACCAATTCGGACCGCCGCAGCGGTCTGGTCAGCCTGATGCCTTATCTGGATCAGGCCCCGCTGTATAACAGGATTGAAGCCGGTGATCTGAGCGGAGCCACCTATACCAAGGCCGTCGCCCCGGGTGGTCCGCACGCCTGGATGGCCTGGTCGGTCTGGAACGTGACCATCCCCGCCCTGCTCTGCCCGTCGGACAGCGCCGCCACATCGGTCGCCAACCATAACTACATGTTCTGCATGGGAGATACGATCGCCTCGAACCTGAGCGCGACCGATGTCCGCGGCTTGTTTGCCTTCCGTCGCTGCTATGGAATCCGGGACGTGATCGACGGCACCAGCAACACCATCGCCATGAGTGAACGCTGTCGCAGCGATTTCAGCCCTGTGACCAACTCCGGACGGATGGCCATCGAGGGCATCGCCCTCGGAAAATCCAACCTCGCGACCAATCCTCTCCAGTGCCGCGCCACCGTCTCCGCCGGGCGCTATCTGGCCACAGAGAACGTCAAGGGACGCTCCGGAGCTCGCTGGACAGATGGCCAAAGCGAACGGGTTGCCTTCAACACCGTCCTGCCACCCAATTCTCCTTCGTGTGCCGAAGGCACCGATCCCAATGCCGACTCTACAACCTCGATCCTGCCACCGACCAGTCGCCACACCGGAGGCGTCCACGCCCTGATGGCCGATGGCGCTGTCCGGTTCATCAGCGACAACATCGACACGGGGAACCTGGGAACAGGCGTGACTTCCGGTCCCAGCCCGTATGGTGTCTGGGGAGCTCTCGGAACCCGCGCGTCGAATGAGGTGGTCGGCGAATTCTAACCGCTTGCGATGTCGCTCGACCTCAAGCTCATCCAGCCAGATTCATGCGGCCGGACGGTGGTGATCACACACCCGTCCGGCCGCAGTCTTTTTCCGGACCATCTCCGGAGCAGACTCACGCACAGTGCAGACTCATGCACAGTAAGCTT
>VFQN01001808.1_pt1 | contig 34703 bp, 23 predicted proteins | sample 3512371 | NCBI WGS metagenome assembly VFQN01 (sample SAMN10412370, study PRJNA504923) | tailings metagenome | isolation source: Replicate 2 from Balatoc abandoned mine | place: Philippines: Itogon, Benguet | collected 2017-08-28 | reverse complement strand
GTTAAGCTAATCCAGGAAGCTGTCAAAGAGGCCGGTATATTTGTTGCCCTTGGTGGGCACGGAACGCAGGTTGTACGAATAAATAACACATACTATGTAGCAGCTGGATGTGCACATCGTGGCGGGTCACCTGAATTAAATGATATTGAGGTAATATCCTTAGACGATAAAAATTGATGGTGCTTTTCAAATTTATCCACGTAAAAAATGGGCAGATAAACTAAAATTATCTGCCCATTTTTTTATCTTTGTCTTTAGATTTACAAGGAAAGTTAGTGAGAATGAATGCATTAAGCACCATTACCAAATCGTTACCGATTGCAATTCAATCCATCGTAAACTACTCATGATAAACCTACTTGTCTTTTTTTAAAGTTTTTTTGTAAAAAAATTAAGAGTTGGTATAAGGGTTTGTAGATAGCACATGTGTCTATCCTATGAAAGTAATACTAAAAGCCCTTAAAATACCATTTTGTGAGACAAACTTTTATTACAAAATCCCTTCTTTTTGATTATTTTGCTGGTCAAGTTACAGCTCTTCAACGCTCTCAAATAGAAGAATGGGCTCTAGAACCTTCCAACGAGGAGTTTTTCTATTTGTGTCTTCATGAATGGGAATTGAGCAGGCCTATGTATCAGGCAAACCTGCCTGAAGGCATAGAGCGCTTCCATAAGCAGCTAGAGATGCCTTCTTTAGCTGATGAACAACCCACCGACGCCATTAAAAAAAGACAACCCAGAAATCCGTGGTGGACTTGGAGTATTCAGTTGGCCGCTGCAAGTTTTTTGCTTATTTCGCTCGTAACTCTATGGCTCTATCAAGAACAAATTTTCACCAAAACATATGCTACTAATTATGGTCAAACCCAATCTTTTACCCTAGAAGATGGTAGTAAAGTATCCTTGAATGCTAATTCGTCGTTGAGTGTTCCACGCTTTGGTTTTGGGAGTTCTACTCGTACTGTCTTTTTGAAAGGAGAGGCGGATTTTTCGGTAGTACATACCAAAGACGACAAACGATTTTTAGTAAAAACAGGAGCTTCGTTTGATGTAGAAGTACTCGGAACCGAGTTTACGGTTTTAGCACGGGAGAATCAGTCAAAAGTGGTACTTACGAAAGGCAAGGTCAATATCCAATATCGTTCCAAAAACCAACGTCCACAGCTTTTTACCATGAAACCTGGAGATTTGGTTTCCCTTACTGATAAGGGAAACATGGAAATAAAAAAAGTACTGCATCCCGAAAATTATTCCGCTTGGAAAAACAATCGCTTTGTATTTGACAAAACTAACCTAAAAGAAATTGTTACACTTCTTCAAAACAACTACGGTATTCGGGCCCAAATTGAAGACAAAGAATTACTCGATTATTCTTTGTCTGGCTCATTTCAAGCCCGCAATGCCGAAGAATTATTAACCGCTTTATCCGAAATTTTACCAGTTTCTATTCAACAAAAAGATAAGCAAGTCATCTTCAAGTCAATTCATTAACCAATCTTAACTAACAATTAATTTATTTATCTACTATGACAAAAATGAGCTACAAAATGAGGCTAATTGGCGTCCCTCTAGCAGCAATGATGGTAGGGCAGCCCATTAGTCAAGCACAAAACATGGAGCGCTCTCCTCTAGCGCACCATACCCCTGCTCCTGAAAGGAAAGGGACCAAAAGCTTGAAAAAAGTCTTAAACGACTTACGTCATCACTATAAGGTAGACATTTTGTTTTCTGACCAAATGGTTGAGCCTTATATTGTATCAGCAAATGAGATTAACTATAAGGAAGGACTCGAAAAAAACATCGAGACACTATTGAAACCATTGGGTTTGGGGTATCGTAAAAGTAGCGACGGGTCTTATGTAGTGACTCGTTCGGGAAAAGTTGAGAAGCAAAGTGCCATTCCTACGGTAGCAGTAGGAAACTTAACCGCTTCTCTCAATCCTAACCTCACTCCCGAAGGAAATGCAAGTCGTACGCAAACTGCCTTGGCACAAGTAAAAGGTAAAGTAGCTGACGAACAAGGTCAGGGACTTCCTGGAGTAAGCGTATTAGTCAAAGGTACTACGCTTGGAACCGTAACTGACAACGACGGTAACTATACTTTAAACTTCACCAACGATAATGCTATTTTGGTGTTCTCATTTATCGGTTATCTTCCACAAGAAGTTCCTGTTAATGGACGCAATAGCATCAACGTAACGTTGATGGTAGATGTGAAAGCCCTTAATGAGGTAGTCGTGGTGGGGTATGGTGTTCAGAAAAAAGAAACTGTAACGGGATCAGTTGTGAGTGTAAAAGGAGGTGACTTGGTAAAATCACCCGCCGTCAACCTCTCACAATCTCTCGCAGGTCGTCTTCCTGGGGTAGTAGCTACCAACCGTAGTGGTGAGCCAGGCTACGACGGAGCGGGTATCCGTATCCGTGGTTCAAACACCCTTGGTAACAACGACGCCCTTATCGTAATCGACGGTATCCCAGGTCGTGCCGGTGGTTTGGATCGCCTCAACCCTGCTGATATCGAAACTATCTCCGTTTTGAAAGATGCATCGGCTGCTATCTACGGTGCTCGTGCTGCCAACGGGGTTATTTTGATTACCACCAAAAGAGGTAAATCTGGTAAGCCTGAGCTTTCTTACTCATTTAACCAAGGCTGGTCACAGCCTACCCAATTGCCCAAGCTAGCCAATGCTGCTCAGTATACTGAGATGCTCAATGACTTGGATATTTATGGATTGCCTGCTAGTGAATGGGCGGCTGCTACTGCGGCTTACAAGTCGACCGGAGTATATACTACCGCTGCTGGTGCTCAACGTAAAGCCCCTTTCCAACCTGAAGATTTCCAAAAATACCGTGATGGCTCAGATCCTTGGGGACACCCTGATACTGACTGGTATGGTGCTACCCTCAAAACATGGTCGCCTCAAACTCGCCACAATGTACAATTGAATGGTGGTTCGGAAAACGTGAAGTATTTAGCTTCTTTGGGCTATCAAAACCAAGACGGGAACTATATCAATTCAGCCACGGGCTATAAGCAGTATGATTTCCGTATCAACTTGGATGCCAAAGTAAACAAGTACATCAACTTGAATATGGGGGTAACTGGCCGCCAAGAGTCTCGTTTCTTCCCTACCAAAGGTGCTGGTGCGATTTTTAGGATGTTGATGCGTGGCAAACCCCAACAGCCTGCTTACTGGCCTGACGGACGCCCTGGCCCTGACATTGAAAACGGTGAAAACCCCGTTGTAATTACTACCAATGCCACGGGTTATGACAAAGACAAACGTAATTATCTTCAAACCAATGGACAGCTCGACATCAAAATCCCTGGCGTAGAAGGTCTGAAATTTACAGGAACTGCCTCTATCGACATTTTGTCGCGCAACATGCGTCGTTGGGAAACTCCTTGGACTCTATATGAGCGTGGTACTGGCTTTGAAGCCGATGGCGTAACTCCCAAATTGATTGCTAGTAAACGCGGACCTGCCGAGCCACGCCTTACTTTGACCAACGAAAATCAGCTCAATATCCTTCTAGGAGGTATTCTTAGCTATGAGCGTACTTTTGGCGCACATGGTCTAACATTCTTGGCTGGTACAAACAAAGAAACTATCCAAGGTGATAACTTCAACGCTTTTCGTCGTTACTTTATCTCCCCTGCCCTTGATCAAATCTTTGCGGGTGGTGACTTAGAGAAAAACAACGGTGGTGGTGCTTTCGAACGCGCTCGTTTGAACTACTTTGGTCGGGTTGCTTACAACTACAAAGAGAAATACCTAGCTGAGTTCTTGTGGCGTTACGACGGCTCAGATATGTTCCCTGAAGCTACACGCTATGGTTTCTTCCCTGGCGCCATGGTGGGCTGGGTACTTTCAGAAGAAGATTTCATCAAAAAATCTTTGCCAGTATTCAACTACTTGAAACTCCGCGCTTCTTATGGACAAATGGGTAACGACCAAGTATATCTCCCTAATACGAGCAACTTGGCTACTTATCAGTACTTGTCTACTTATGGTTTCCGTAGTTATATCATTAACAATACAGAAACTAAAACATTGTTTGAAACTCGCGTTCCTAACAACTCTATTACTTGGGAAATCGCTAATAATGCCGATATCGGTTTGGAAGGTCAATTGTTAAACGGAAAAATCAACTTCGAATTTGACGTTTTCTCAAACAAACGTACCAACATCTTGTGGTTTAAAAACGCTTCCGTACCTCAATCAACGGGGCTTTCTTTGCCAGCACAAAATATCGGAGAAGTGGCTAACAAAGGTTGGGAATTCAACATCGGTTATCGCAACCAAGCAGGTGCTTTCAAATACAACGTAAGCGTAAACGGAGGATATGCCAAAAACAAAATCCTTTTCTGGGACGAAGCGCCTGGTGCTCCTGAATGGCAACGCACGACTGGCAAGCCTATGAACACCGAGCAAGTCTATTTGTATGACGGCGTATTTAAAGATCAAGCAGAAATCAATGAAAATAAAATTGATTACAAAGCGATCGTAAATACCCTCCGCCCAGGTGATATGAAGTATGTGGACTACAATGGTGATGGCAAAATCACCCCTGACGATAGAGTTCGTACAAACTTCAACAACATCCCCATGTTCCAAGGAGGTTTGAGCTTGATTGCTAGCTACAAAGGTTTCGATGTCAACATCCTATTCCAAGGCTCAGCAGGTGCTAAACAATACGTAAGCCCCGGTGAAATGGGTAACATCGGTAACTTCCTTTACAGCATGTACAGAGATCGCTGGACGGTAGAAAACCCAAGCAGCGTACACCCTCGTATTGCTAACCGTAGCGACCAATACTTCTCTGGTGGTAACTCTTACTGGTTTAGAAGCACTGACTACATCCGTCTCAAAAACTTTGAGATTGGATATGCTATTCCTTCAGTGCTCACAAGCAAAGTAGGTATGGGAAATGCTCGTATCTATCTCAACGGCCTGAACCTTTTCACAATCACCAAATTCGATTCGTTTGACCCTGAATCAAGCTCATCAACTGGTCAATATTATCCTCAGCAGCGTATCATCAATGCTGGTTTGACAGTTTCTTTCTAACAAACATTTTTGAAATAAATATGAAAAAACTAAAATACATATCAGTCACTGCTCTCTCTGCCATGTTGGTTTTGGCGGGTTGTAACGGTGATTTTGTCAACACCCAACCTCTCGATCAATTGTCGGAATCGACAGTTTGGACCGATGGTGCCTTGACCGATGCGTTTGTTACTGAAATTTACGCAGGGTTTGGTAATGGAGGATTTGATGAACAAATGCTCGCCTCTTTGACCGATGAGACCATTTTTACTCACCCTGGTCGTGGTATTACAACTATTACCGAGTCACGTTCAAACCCCGCTGACCCAGGTTGGATCAACGGAACTTTGAGTTGGGCCAACATGTACTCACGTATTCGTGCCTGTAACTTAGCACTGAGTAAATTGGAAAAACCACAATTCAATGATGCCACTTTGGTAGAACGTTTGAAAGGGGAAGCGAAATTTTTGCGTGCTTATTACTATCACCAACTATTGCGCTACTATGGTGGTGTACCTCTAGTGGATCGTCCATTTGAATTGGGAGAAGCAGACTACCTATCAGAGCGTAATACTTTTGAACAATGTGTAAACTTCATCGTAAAAGACTGCGATGAAGCCGCGACCCTTCTTAATGGCAAGTCATTGGCCGCAGGTAGGGCTACGAGAGCTTCCGCTTTAGCTCTTAAATCTCGTGTGTTGATTTATGCCGCTAGTGATTTGTATGATGTACCTACTGCCAAAGCTAAATCAACTGTTTTGGCCGCCTTTTCTAAACCAGAAATACTTGGATATACAAGCGGTAGTCGTACTGAACGCTGGCAAAAAGCCAAAGATGCCGCTAAAGCGGTATTGGATATAAGTGGCTTAGGTTATCAACTTGCTTTGGACAAACCTGCTTCTAAAGACGAGGGAACTACTAACTATCATAATATTGCGATGTCAAGAAATGGTGGAGAAAAAGAACTCATCTTAGGACGCTACTTCATCAATGCCAAACAAGAAAACGGTGGCCGCCAAGGGTTGTTTAATGGACCTAATGGCTACCACAACTGGGCTGGTAACACCCCTATCCAATTGATGGTTGATGATTATGAAATGATGGATGGTACCAAGTTTGATTGGAATAAAGCCGATCACGCTACCAAGCCTTATGACAATCGTGACCCTCGCTTCTACGCTTCGATCCTATACGATGGCTCTAACTGGAAACCTCGTACTGCCGACGTAGCTTCAAAAGACCCTGCCAACCAAATCCAAACTGGAACTTATGAAGTGGTAAGTGGTGGTTCAAAAGTTCCTTTCTTCGGATTGGATACTCGCAAATCATCGGTAGAGGACTGGAATGGTACTTATACCGGCTATTATGCACGTAAATTTATTGATCCAAACCCTGCAATTGTAGATCAAAATACTTGGCAACAAGTACCTTGGCCTTTGTTCCGCTATACCGAAGCTGTATTCAACTATGCTGAAGCCGCAATCGAATTAGGTCAAGATGCCGAAGCGCGTAATTGGCTCAACAAAATCCGTTTCCGCGCTGGAATGCCCGCTCTTACCGAATCGGGTGATGCTCTACGTCAGCGTCTGAGAAACGAAAAACGCATCGAAATGTATTTGGAAGAGCAACGCTACCACGATGCGCGCCGCTGGATGATTGCACCTACTACATTAGGTCGCAAAGCAAATGGTATCAACGTGACCGGTGCACTTAAAGCTGGTAAGAGCGTGACGCTTTATAAGTACGACCCAACTAGCTACGATTATACTTACAAAGTATTTGAAATCGATCCCGGTAAAGAAAACCGCGCATGGCTAGATAAGCAATATTTCTTGCCTATCCACCGCGATGAAATGAACCGAAATAGCAAGTTGGTACAAAACCCTGGCTATTAATATTACATTTCACCATCTTTTGAGTAATCTTATCTATGCCTGTGGTTCTCACAGGCATAGATTTTTTAAGACCTTGCCTTTCTAAGTTATAATAATTTCATATCATGGATATGCCCAAACAATTATTAATAACAGGAATTGGAGTTTGTATTACCCTCTCCCTCGCAGCTCAAAATCCTAACTTAATCAAAATTAAGTCGGAGAAAGAGATTGAAAGGCAAGTGGCCTTCACAGACCGCTATCGCTTACCGGCTTTTCAAGAAGGAATCGTTTCATTCTTGACAGGAGGCAATAGTAAAGCCAAACTTAATTATAATCTCTTGTTGGGAGAAATGCACTTTATTGCCCCCAACTCAGATACGCTTTCACTTTCCAATGAGTATCTCATCAAAAATATTCAAATCAACGATATCGTATTTTATTACAACCAAGACATTGGGTATGTAGAGGTAATGCTGGATACCCCTGCCGTCAAGCTTGGGGTTAAGCAAGTATTTCGTCTCGCTAGCCTCGAAAAACAAGGAGCTTATCAACAATCATCAGGAGCAGGGTCTATCCGAAATTATAGTGTATTTTCGCATGGTAATGGCTCCGTCCAAAAACTTGAAACAAAAGGAGATATAGTGTTTTCAAAAACAAAAACCTATTTTTTTATCGACGCAAATAATCGCTTCTATAAAGCTAGCAAATCAAATATTTCTAAGATATTCCCCAAGCATAAATCTACCATCGAAAAATATCTTAAAGAGCATCCTATTGATGTTTATGATGAAGACAATCTCAAAAATTTACTTCAGTTTTGTAATCAATTACCTTAATTCTTATTTTATTTTTTGGTCATTGCCCCAACTCGATTTTTAATTTCCATGAAGCTCCCTTTCTCTTTTTACGTCCTAAGTTTGTTGGTATTGACCACAATCGGCTGCCAAGACTCCTCTTCTGAAAAAAATGGAGAAGCTGATAACCAGGACGAACCTGCTCTTTTTACCCTCCTTACTCCCGAGCAAACACACGTAGATTTTCAGAACATCATTACCGAAGGACTCAACACAAACGTATTGATGTACGAATATTTTTATAATGGTGGTGGTGTAGCGGTGGGAGACCTTAATGGCGACAAACTCGACGACCTCTACTTTACGGCCAATCTTAGTGCCAATAAGCTCTACCTCAACAAAGGTAAAATGACCTTCGACGACATTACCGAGGCTTCGGGAGCAGGTGGTCGCCAAGGCCCTTGGAAAACGGGCGTTACGATGGCGGATGTCAATGGCGACGGACGTCTGGATATATTTGTGTGTCATTCGGGCAATCTGCCCCCCGAAAAAAAAACCAACGAACTTTTTATCAATCAAGGAAACAATGCCCAAGGTATTCCGACTTTTCTCGAAAAAGCTGCCGAATATGGGCTTGATAGCCCTTCTTCTAGCACCAATGCCTATTTCTTTGATTATGACCGCGATGGAGATTTAGATTTGTTTTTGCTCAATCACAACATCAAATCTTTGCCTGTCCTCAACGAATCAAGTAGTGCTCAGCTAGAAAAAATAGAAGATGCAATTAGCGGCTCACGACTTTTTAGAAACCAAGGGCAACGATTTACGGATGTTACCAAACAATCGGGTATCCATAGCTCGGCACTTTCGTACGGGTTGGGAGCAGGAATCGGGGATTTTAACCAAGACGGCTGGCCCGATATTTATATTAGCAACGACTACACGATTCCTGACCGCCTCTATATCAACAATCAAAAAGGGGGCTTCAACAATCAACTAGCCGCCTCAATAGGGCATACGTCTCATTTTTCGATGGGCAACGACGTGGCCGATATTAACAACGACGCCACCCCTGATATTTTTACGCTTGATATGCTACCCGAAGACAATCGCCGCCAAAAACTCCTCATGGCTCCCGACAACTATGAGAAGTTTGATATGGTAGTACGTTCGGGTTTTCATAAACAGTACATGCGCAACATGCTACAGCTCAATCAAGGCGCTACCCAAACTCCGGCACCTCTTTTTTCCGAAATTGGTCAATTGGCCGGAATTTCTAATACCGACTGGAGTTGGGCCGCACTTTTTGCAGATTATGACAACGACGGCTGGAAAGATCTCTACATCACCAACGGCTACCTGCGCGACTATACCAACCTTGATTTTTTGCAATACATGAATGATTTTCAACAAAATCAAGCCAATATTGGCCGCCAAGATGTTTTGAATTTAGTCCAACAAATGCCGGCCTCCAACGTCGTCAATTATGCCTTCAAAAACAACAAAGACCTCTCTTTCAAAAATGTAGGCTCTCAATGGGGACTAGCCCAAACCTCCAATAGCAATGGGGCTGTATACGCTGATTTGGACAATGACGGCGACCTTGACCTTGTCGTAAATAATATCAATCAGCCTGCCTTCATTTACCAAAACGACGCCCAACAAAAACTCGGGCATCATTATCTCAAAATAAGCCTTGAGGGAGGTAGCATGAACCGGCTAGGCATTGGAGCAAAAATCACTATTTATCAAAAAGAACAAGTTCAATACTTGGAGCAAATGCCCATGCGAGGCTATCAGTCGAGCGTATCGGGTATTATGCACTTTGGCCTAGGAAAAATCGCTAATGTGGACTCTTTGAAAATAGTTTGGCCTAATGGCAAACAACAACGTCTCACTAACCTCAAAGCCAATCAATGGCTCACCCTCAAGGAAAAAGATGCTACCGAAACTCCTTCTAAACCCAATAAGGTAGCTCCTATTTTCCAAGAAACACCTTCGAAGATTGCTTACACTCAGCCTGCTTCCAGTTTCAACGATTTTAAGCGTCAGATACTGATGGTCAATCCACAATCTTACCCTGGCCCTGCTATGACAAAAGGAGATGTAAATGGCGACGGTCTTGAAGATGTTTTTGTGGGCGGAGGTAATGGGCAAGCTGGAGCGCTCTTTATCCAACAAAAAGGAGGAAGTTTCACAAAAAAACCACAAGCCGCCTTTGAAGCCGATGCCAAAAGTGATGCAAGCGATGCTTTGTTTTTTGATGCCAACGGAGACGGCGCTCTTGATTTATACGTCTGTCATGGAGGTTATGCCAATTTTGCCCCTAACGACCCTCTTCTGCAAGATGTTCTTTATATCAATGACGGCAAAGGCAATTTTACCAAAAACCCTGCGGCCCTGCCTTCTATGCTTGCTAGCACAAGCTGCGTAAGAGTAGCCGACATCAACGGCGACCAAAAACCCGACTTATTTGTGGGTGGACGCGTGGTGCCGGGAAGTTACCCCGAAATTCCTACTAGTTTTTTGCTCATCAACGACGGCAAAGGCAATTTCAAAGATGCAATTACGTCCCTCGCTCCTACCCTTCAAAAAGTAGGCATGGTGACAGACGCTGCTTGGCTAGACCTCAATGGTGACAAAAAATCGGAACTTATTGTGGTAGGTGAATGGATGCCTGTGATGGTTTTTGAACAAACCAACGGTAAATTGGAAGATAAAACGGATAAGTATTTTGATAAAAAATACAATGGATGGTGGAACAAACTCCTTGTGGAAGATTTGAATGGAGATGGCAAACAAGACTTGTTGGTAGGGAATTTGGGACTTAACTCCCAGATTAAAGCTTCTCCTCAACAGCCTGCCGAATTGTATTTCAAGGATTTTGACCAAAACGGTCGTATTGATCCCATTTTATGTACCTATATTCAAGGCAAGAGCTACCCGTACATCACCCGCGATGAAATGATTGGTCAACTCCCTATCATGGGTAAACGCTATACCGACTATAAAACTTACGCCGACGCTACGCTCAAAGATATGTTTGGAGCTTCTGAGCTAGAAGGAGCCACGCGATTAGAAGCCAATCACCTCACTACTACGTTGTTTGAACAAAACGCTAATGGCAAATTTGTAGTTAAGCCGTTGCCTATTGAGATTCAAATGTCGCCTATTCACGCTATGGCAGTCATCGACTATGACAAAGACGGCAAAAAAGATTTATTACTTTGCGGGAATCAGCTTCGTACGCGGTTGCGGTTGGGTCAGTATGATGCTAATTTGGGAATATTGCTTCACAACAACGGCAACAATAACTTTAGCTATATACCCCAACTTAGGTCAGGTTTCAATCTGACTGGCGAAGTGCGAAGTATCTTAAACATCAACAACAGTCTTTATTTTGGAGTAAATCAAAAGAAAATCGCAAGTTATACTTTACGCTAACTTACAAGAAAGCCTCGAAAAAAATCGAGGCTTTCTTGTAATATCTTACACCTGCCAATACCCCTTAGCTTTTGCTCGTAAAACGGCGATACAAAATAATCAACAACAATATAACCGAAGCTCCGACAAAAGCTTCTAGCACTCTAGCTACAAAACTTGGCAATCCTAACATAGAATGAAACTCGCCTTCAAACAAAAAACTTCCTACAAATGCCCCAGCAATCCCGAGTAGGATTTGGTAAAGCAACGAAAAAGAAAAACGTTTGAAAGCCAAATCGGCTAGCCAACCAGCAATAGCCCCTACGATGATGGTGATGATAAAGTTCATGAGCGTTATGATTTAGAGTGTTTCATAGTCTTGACCCTTTAATTCCCTAAAAGTCACATTTATTTGTAAAACTTCGCACCGCTGTTTTACACAACCCTCTTCAATAACAAACTACTCATCAAGCTTGGCGCATCGTACGGGCGGCTGTCAACGAAATATCCAAAAACAAAACTTTGGCGCGGGCATTGCGTTCGAGGTGATAATACCCTTCCGTAATTTCTTGAATCAACAATTCAATAGCTTTAGGATTGACAGCTTTTCCAAATTTTTGTACAAAACTCAATTCTTCATCTTGCAGTCTCAGAAGGCCTTCGACGCCATTTTGCCATAAGAATAAGTCACGAAACAAATTGAGGGTATAATCAAAAATTCCTTTTTGTTTTTCTTTTCCCAAACCGTCAAACTCCTCTGCCAACTTCACCAAAGTCGCAAAATCCCGCGAATAGCACTTGCGCATCCAATTGGCAAACCACGTGTGGCGGTCGTCTTCGGTATCGAGGGTAAGACGCATCGCAGTCGAGAGGTTGCCTTCACTCAAATAAGCAATCTGCCGAGCTCGTCGCTCTTCGATACCCTTTTGAAGCAAAAAAGCCGTTACCTCTTCGTCCGTAAAAGCTCGGATAGCTACCCGTTGAGTACGTGAAATAATGGTAGTCAGCAACTTATCTGACTGACTTGACACTATCAAAAACAAGGTTTTTTCGGGAGGTTCTTCCAAGATTTTCAACAAAGCATTGGCGGCTTGGACATTCAAAAGCTCGGGCTGCCAAAATAGCATAATTTTAAACTCTCCTTCAAAAGCTTTCAAAGAGAGTTTGTTGATGATGCCCCTTGATTCTCGAATAGGAATAATCCCCTGCTGATTGCCAGTGGCATTGATAAAACCCAGCCACTCCGACAAAGTACGGTAAGGATGCGATTCTAAAAACGCCCGCCATTGAGGCGTAAGCTCACCCAGCAAGTCTTCTCCCTCCTTGGGAGTACGCGGCAGCGGGAAGATATGATACACATCGGGATGGACTAATTTGCGCATTTTGATACAAGAAGCACAACGCCCACAAGCATCGTCGGGCTGACGGTCTTCGCAGTTGACGTAGGTAGCAAAGGCCCAGGCCAACGCAATACCTGCACCCCCAGGAGGACCATCAAATAACTGAGCGTGAGCTACGTGATTGCTCTGCACCGAACGAACGAGCGCACGCTTGGTATCATCGTGACCTAATATATCTTTAAAAAGCAAAATAAGTAGCAGTTGGAGTTCGGTACAAAATTAAAGAATGTTGGCATTTTGTTTCATACTTTTTCTATTACTGCACTATCTGGAGAATTTCGAATCAACCATTTTACTTATAAGTAAAATGACTATCTTTGCTGTATGAAATTTGAAATTGTAGAGTTAAACGAATTTTCGGGAGCCAAAGCAAGCATTTATTCCATTTTTATAGACGATACAGATTTGACATTATTTGACAAATTTATTCAAGAAAATCACCTTTTATATCCAGATGAATTAGGCTCTATTATCGATAGACTTGAAATTATTGGACATTTTACAGGCGCAAGAGAGCACTATTTCAAACTTAACGAAGGTACACTTGGCGATGGAGTTTGTGCTTTATACGATTCACCTGATAAGAAACTCAGGCTTTACACAATACGCTATGGAAGTACTTGCATAGTACTTGGCGGAGGAGGCAACAAAAATGTAAGAGCATTGCAAGAAGATGAAAAATTAAGGCAAGAAAACTATCTACTCAGGTACATTTCTAAAAGAATTACTGAGGCATTTAAAACAGGAGATTTATGGTGGTCTACGGACCAAAATCGTTTGGAAGGAACATTTATTTTTGAAGACTAAAACGTTGATAATCATATGAAAACTCAAGCAAGAAAGTATAGTAGTAAGATTGTGTCCGATTTTATAGACCAAAGAAATCCCGCAGAATTTAATAAAAGAAAACGTACGATGCTGTTGGCCGCACGGATTGATGAAGCCCTAAAAGCAAAAGGTTGGAGCAAAAAACAATTGGCTGAGGCGATGCACAAAAACCCCTCAGAAGTGACCAAATGGCTTTCAGGTACACACAATTTCACTTTAGAAACACTGTATCTTATAGAGTCTTACCTAGACACTACTTTATTCATTATTCCTACTTCTCCTCATTTGGAATCTGCTTAGCCTTAATCTATATTTTGAGGAATAATAAACTCAAAATCCGAGGCAAATATGTTTTCTCCGCCTAAAAGTCCTCCACTAAGGAATAATCGGTACATAACCTTTGGATTGAAGAGTGGTCATCAACAACATCGCCGAAAGAGTCACTTTGATGTTTGGATTGCGGGGTTCTTTGTCAAATTTACGCATATAAAGCGACTGCCCGCAGATATAAAATTTCACACCATTGTCTGCCAATTCGTTGATAAGGGCAGTATTAGGATTGGGGACTCCAAATTTTTTCTTGTAAGCTTCGTCCGTCAAAATAAGGGGTGTTCCTTGAAAGTGAATCACCGCCACTACATCCAGATTTTGCTTAGGAATCCCTGCCGATAAATGTAGATTGACCAAACGCGCTAGTTTATCCAGTGTACTGTTGATTGAATCGGGCTTGTCGGCACCTTTTGATATTTCGTACAATACTTTATACTTCATTTTTTTGTCGGCAATCGGCTCCGCTTCAGGCACTTCAAACATCCCTCCGCCACTTTTAATGACTGGAAAAACCTTTTTTTGGGCGTAACTTGACACGCTTGCACCGAGTACGATTGACATAAGAAAGCAGAAAACCAAACGCATGATAAGGATAGTTTAGAGATGAATTAATTTTTGCTAAAGATAACAACACTTACCCAACAACGTCGCAAAGAATCTACTTTTCTGGCTATTTTTGCAGGCTAAAAAAACGCACATAGTTAGTCACACATATGTCAAATCAACTTACGCCCAAAGAAAGGGGCTTTTTTTTCCCTGCCGAATGGCACCCTCACCGCGCTACTTGGCTGAGTTTCCCTCACACAGAAGCGTCTTGGACTTACGAACGGCAGCCGCTTATGCTTCCTTCCTATATTGAGTTTATCAAAACCATCAGTAAAGGAGAAAAAGTATGTATCAACGCTCATAATGAGACCGTTAAACAAACGATACAACTTCATTTACTCAATGCTGGGGTGGATATGTCGCAGATAGAATTGCCATTACACGCCACCAACGACTCTTGGTGCCGCGACCACGGCCCCGGTATCGTCATCAATCCCCAAACCAATGAGCGGCTCGTGCTCAATTGGGGCTACAATGCTTGGGGTGGCAAATACCCCCCTTACAACAACGACGACCTTATTCCGGTGGCCATTGCCCATTATTTAGGATTAGAATACGTGACACCGGGAATTATCATGGAAGGTGGCTCGGTAGAATTTAATGGTAAAGGGACTGTCCTTACCAGCCGGGCTTGTTTGCTCAATCCAAACCGCAATCCGCACCTCACTCAAGCCCAAATTGAGCAATATTTGATGGATTATTATGGCGTCCAACAAGTGCTGTGGGTAGGTGATGGTATCGTAGGAGACGATACCGACGGGCATATCGACGATACCGTAAGATTTGTAAATGAAGACACCGTAGTGACTATTGTTGAAGAAGATAAATCTGACGCGAACTACGAGATTTTACAAGAAAACTTACATGAATTGAAACAGATGCGGCTCCTCAATGGCAAACCCCTCAACATCGTGGAGCTGCCTATGCCTACGCCTGTGTATAGCGAAGATTTGAGGCTTCCTGCTTCGTATGCCAATTTTTATATCAGCAATGCGGCCGTGATTGTCCCTACTTTTAGATGTGCCAACGACCAGCGTGCTTTAGATATTTTGAGTCAGTGCTTTACTGACCGCCCCGTAGTGGGGATTGATTCTACGGATATTGTATGGGGACTGGGAAGCTTTCACTGCTTAAGTCAGCAAGAACCTGTAGTGTGAAACGCAGGCAAGGTTTTGGAACGTATAACGTTGGCGAGGTTTGAAACCTCGCCAACGTTGAAGTGAAATGAAAAACTTCGCCAACGTTGAGTTGAAGTGATTAATGATGATGTACGCCACCATCACCATGTACATGGCCATGATCTAACTCTTCGGTTGTAGCAGGTCTTACTTTTACTACAGTTCCGACAAAGTGCATCTCACGACCCGCTAATGGATGATTGAAGTCCATGAGTACAAATTCTTCGTCAATTTCAACGATTTGGCCCATCAAACGGTGCCCTTCTTCGTTGGTCATAGGTACCATATTACCTACTTGCAAAATATCTGCTTGAAGCTCGCCATCCACTTTAAATACTTCCAACGGAATCTCCGCTACTGCTTCGGTATCGTAGTCTCCGTAGCCTTGTTCAGCATCAAGTTTGAAATCAAAAGTATCGCCTTCCGAAAGTCCATTTAGCTTTTCTTCAAATGCTTCGGGCAATCCGCTCATACCCTGAATAAAATACATAGGCTGGTCATCTCCTACGGTTTCGACCATTTGCCATTCGTCGCTGTCGTTGAGCAAACTCAATTCATAAGTAACTGCTACGACTTGATTTGGTGCTATTTTCATTGATTTAAATTTTTGTCAAACCTACAATTTTTCAAAATTGATACCTAATTTGGTTTCAATTTTCGCCATAAAATTATCCCTTCTTTTTCTTCTACGCGGACAAAGCCCGTTTTTTGCAATACCTTCTGAGAATGAACCAAATCTAGTGGGGTATAGGCAATCAGCCCCTTAGCCGCAGGATGCCGAAATACCCACTCAGACAGACGCGCGAGGGCTTCCGAAGCAATACCTTGATTGCGGTATGCTTGGTCGATACCATAGCCGATTTCGGTTTCGCCTTGGTCGTTGGGCAAGCCTGCCACTCCTATTCCACCCACCACGCAGTTGTGGGTTTTATGAACAATCAACCAATTGGTAAACCACTGAAAGTTTACCGAATTGGCGGCAGTTTCGGGAAGCCAATAGTTGGCCAAAGCGTCGTCAAATTCGTTTTGAAAATATTCTTCCATTAGCATGAGTCGGGGAGTCAAACCCAGAGAACGTTGTAGTGCTTCGTAATTTGAAGCATGAAGTTGCAATTGGGAGGTATTGAGCGGAATCAGCCGCAAACGATTAGATTCTAAAGAAAACATGGATAAAATTGTTTTGGAACGTAATAAGAAGTAGGTGCTTGTGGTATGTCCACAAACGTTCATCGCAGCTCAACGCCGCTAGGCCACCCTATCTGGCATCCAAAGAGTAATGAGCAGTTGCAGAGGCAATTTGTTTTAGTTGGAGTTACAAAGTTAGAAAAATAGGCGTGGATGCGCGTCGTGATTGTTTATTTCCTATCCAAGTTTTTGTAAAGTAAAAGGAGCTGCGTAATTTTCTACTTTTTCACTCCAACAACAAATTAACCCTTATGAAACACTTCGCTACTCTGCTGGTGAGCGTTTTGGTTTGCGGTCAGCTTTCGGCTCAAAAGCTATATTATGGCGACGAAAAATGGCCCGAACAAGATACCGCTAGCAAATTCTACACCGTTAAAGGCGAACGCCACGGCGTTAGCTATTTCAAAAAACATCATTTCAAAGATGTTCAGTATTTTCCTACCGATAAGCTCTCTTTTGAAGTTTATCACTCCCCCGATGTGATGTATCATTGGTATCGCAAGTGGGCAGAGCAGTTTCCCAACATCGTGGATTTATACGAAGTAGCCAAAAGCTACGAAGGGCGTCCTATTTTACAAATGACTATCACTAACAAAAAAACAGGAAAACACACCGACAAACCTGCGGCGTATTTTGAGGCAGGCCGCCACAGTGGTGAAGTCACAAGCAGCGAGGCAATTTTGTGGCTCACGCAGCACCTGCTCGAAAACTACGGCAAAGACCCAAGCATTACCCAATTAGTTGATACAAAGACCATTTATCTCCGCCCCCAAAACAACCCTGATGGAGCTAATATGTATCTTTTTACGGCACAGCGCAACCGCAGCACCGTGCGGCCTAAAGACGATGACCGCGACGGGCTGCTAGATGAAGATCCCGAAGAAGACCTTGATGGCGATGGGGTCATTTATCAGATACGCAAAAAAGCCACCTCCAAAGCTGAAAAAGAAAAGGCTGATTATGTACTCGACCCACGCGACCCGTCGGGGCGCTTGATGAAAAAAGTACTGGAAGGCAAGGGCGAATGGCTCGTATATACTGAAGGTATCGACAACGACGGCGACGGCAAATACAACGAAGACGGTATAGGTGGCCTCGACAATCACCGCAATTATCCCGAAAACTGGCGCCCCGACCAAGGAGGCGATCGCTCAGGTCGAGGCTATACCCAAGGCGGGGCGGGCGAATACCCCCTAAGCGAAATCGAAACACGCTCGACCGTATTGTTTTTGCTCCAACATCCGCACATCTCGGTCGTCAATTCGATGGATACGCGCGTGCCGATGCACCTTCGTCCTCCTTCTACTTCCAAAAGTGCCGAAAGTATGTTTCCCTCAGATTTGGCTATTTACAAACACATGGATAGCCTCGGTCTGTCGTTTACGGGCTATCCTTGGGCTGGCGACGTCTATGATACCTACAGTACCCGTAGCAAAACCGACCGTATGACTGGCGACCCCTCCAAACCCAATCCGCTTTTTGGTCATGGGCCTGATTTTGGGTATTTCTACTACGGCTCGGTATGGTACGGCGACGAACTTTGGAACGGCGGTGCCATGAAAGACTACAACAAAGATGGACAATATGATGAGTACGATGGTCTTATGTGGGACGACGAAGCAAACAAGAAACAAGGCTTCAAACCCTGGACCAAATTTACGCACCCTGTACTGGGAGAGGTCGAAATTGGTGGCTTTCACCCCAAGTTTTTTGCCCAAAATGGCCCCGCTTGGCAGTTAGAAAACTGGATTTCGAAACAATCACGGTTCAACTTAGCAATGGCCAAAGAATTACCCCAAATCGACCTCAAAGATGTAACCGTAAAGCCCCTTGCCAATAACGAATACGAAATCAAAGTCACTTGGAGCAATGTAGGAAAACTACCCGTGGCGCTCGAACAAGCCAAACTCGTAAAAATCGTCCACGAAGACCGTGTCACTCTCGACATTGACAAAGAACTTTTGAAAGGTTTTGAAAACGCCAAGGCTGTCATTACCCTACCCGCTTTGTACGACAAAACTATCTACAGCGACTATACCAAAGTAGGTCAACAAAAAGAAGCGACTTTTCGCGTCAAACTCAATCAAACAACCTCCATCAAAGCCAAAGTAAAACTGCTTTCGACACGGGGAGGTTATAAAGAAAAAGAGATTACGATTGGGAAGTAATCCCAAAGATGAGAAAGCATCACAACTAGAGGTTAGATAAATGTAAAATCAAAAAGATTTATGTTTGACTTCTCCGAAGTTCTTGGTGGAGAAATCAGAAACTCATGCTACAAAGATTAAGCTTCTCCCAAGCGATTCGTCCATTTTTATTTCTGCCTCGGAGAGGCGCAAGATTCGTAGCTAACTTCTCCGAAGTCCTTGGTCTGGAGATCAGAAACTCATGCTACAAAGATTAAGCTTCTCCCAAGCGATTTTCTGCCTCGGAGAGGCGCAAGATTCGTAGCTAACTTCTCCGAAGTCCTTAATGGAGAAATCAGAAACTCATACTACAAAGATTAAGCTTCTCCGAAGCGATTTTCTGCCTCGGAGAGGCGCAAGGTTTGTAGCTAACTTCTCCGAAGTCCTTAATGGAGAAATCAGAAACTCATACTACAAAGATTAAGCTTCTCCGAAGCGATTTTCTGCCTCGGAGAGGCGCAAGGTTTGTAGCTAACTTCTCCGAAGTCCTTAATGGAGAAATCAGAAACTCATACTACAAAGATTAAGCTTCTCCGAAGCGATTTTCTGCCTCGGAGAGGCACAAGGTTTGTAGCTAACAAACCCTCACAACAACAATGACTTCGGAGAAGTCAAACATAAATTTGTACCTACTCAAACACAAATCAGAAGGTTTTTGTAGAAATCATCTAAATTCAGAATGACTGATATTAAGCCATTGCCAACGCTTCGCCCAGTCTCCCAAAAAAACAGCACGATATTTTGAGACTGTTCGGGCACCTTGCTGCTCCCCCAAAAAGAAGGCTGCCTCGGGCACATCTCCGTACCATTGTTTTCCCAAACGATAGTCATCTCTGTTGGGCCTTCCAGGCCACGGTACTGTGCTCACATATTGCCCTTTTTGGTCATTCAATGCGCTTATGGCACTATGCGTCACATATGAACTCACTTCTGGTTTTTTGGAAGAATACCTTACACCATATACGCCATTTCCCAAATAATAGCCCGGCCACTCTTGTTTTTGGATTTCTATGGTAAAACAAATTGAATCGGCAGGAAGGTTGAGTATCGGCCCTTTAAATCGCCATTCTACTACTCCATAAGCGGGGATGGTGTCGGCAGTGGTAGTATTTCGCTCAAAAATATGTCTCGAACTATACGAAATAGGCGTAAATCGTCCCCCCCAACTTTCCCCTTTTGGATTGGACGGGGTGCCATTCATCAAATACGCTAAGGAAGGAGTATCTCCCATTTTAATATGGCCTTTGTAATAATTGACAAAATCAGCACCCATTGCCCCTTTTCCTTTGATAAAATTGTCGTAAAAGGCTCCTTCACTCATATTTTTGGGGGCGTTTTCGTCCTCCATAAACCAGCCTCGATAAGTGGCATTTGCTTCAATCATCCACAAATTGGGATGATGCTCCACGATATAAGAATAGGCATTGACACTCCACTTTTTGTTAGGCCCGCCAATCCAATACACCCTAATTTTACTTTCGATTTCGGGCGCATCGTGCAAAGCTTGAGCTACATCTTCTAAGCCTCCCCACACCAATATCCAAAGTGGCTGCTTACTTTTCTTTTTAGCACATGTCACAATCCATTCCGACCCTTCGCTCGCAGTCCTATAGCCCGCATAAGGAGCCGCAGGAATCACCCCCTGCTTACAAACTTGGCGCAGGGCACTGGGAGTCATTAAATTTTTGTTGTGAGTCACAAGCTTCGGAAAATCTTTTTCATACAGCGCAATCATGTCCAAAAGGTCTTTTTTTCGGCCATTACCATAGGGCGACGAAATCAACCCTTCGATATGAAACAAATCTGAGTACATCATCAAATGTATCATCGACTGATTGTCGTCGGGGTCGGTGCCACCAATATCGGTACTGACAATGACACGCGGCTTTTCTTGGGATTGCCCCAATCCTACCAACGCGTTCATCATGACCATAAAAATCAAGCTATATTTCAAATAGAGCGACATTGTTTTTACTTATTTTCGATTTTCCCTTAACTTTCCTAAAAAATTATCTTATTACAATAATACATTTGATATTTTTTACAAATAAAGTCAAAAATAGAAAATTATCGAAAATAAAAACAATAAATCATAAAAAATCAACAGTTACCTCATTAGCGCGTATAGGTATTTTCATCTTCACCAGAACCCTATCCCTAGAAAATTTTATTAAATAGGGGTTTACTATCAAACAAAAATTTTCCCTATTTTTAGGAATACTTATACGTAGAACAATAGCATAAAATGGAAACAAACACACAAAAACGATTAAAATTGCTTAAGTTCAGAGGAAAAGTTGCCTTAGATATTGATTTAGATAGTTTACGAAACAGGAACTCCTTATTACGTATTACGCCAATTCTTTCAGCGCCTTCACCAAGGCATCCAAGTCCTGAGTAGTCGTAAACAAATGAGGAGTTACCCTTACACCGTGTACATTGGCGTAGTCGATAGCGACGGTCCAGATTTTATAACGCTCCATGAGAATCTTAGCCAATTCAGCCGGTTTCAACTTCTCTACACCTACATTTCCGATAGCACCGTGGCGGGCAGGGTCGGCGGGAGTATTGACGACAATCCCCGGATGATTGCGCACTTGTGACGTCCAATACCTCTGCAAATACCTTAGCCGTGCCTCTTTACGAGCAATCCCGATTTTTTGGTGAAATTTAATCGCATCTGCCAAGGCCAAATCCGTATGAACAGGGTGAGTACCTGTATGATTGAGCTTGCGAATATCATCGTCGGGGTAGCCTGTCTCGCCCAAAAGCGGCCAAATCTGCTTGATTTTGTCTTTTTTCACATAAAGCATACCTGCCCCTAGCGGGCATCCTAGCCATTTGTGAAGACTGCTTCCATAGTAGTCGCAGTGTAAATCAGGGAGTTTGAAATCAAAATGCCCCACTGCGTGAGCGCCATCTACCATTACTTCTACGCCTTTGGCGTGGGCCATATCAGCGATTTTACGCACGGGCAAGATATGCCCCGTCACGTTGATAATGTGACATAGCATCAGCAAACGCGTTTTGGGCGTAATCGCGTTTTCGTACAAGGCCACAATCTCTTCGTCAGAAGAAGGATGATTGGGAATCGAAATGATGCGATTTACAATTCCATAACGCCGCGCCTGCTGCTTAAACATATCGACCATTGCACCATAATCTTGCATTGCCATTACGACTTCGTCGCCCGCTTTCCAATCAATCCCCGAAATGATAGTATCGAGCGATTCGGTGGTATTGCGCGTGATAATCACCTCTTCGTAAGAAGCTCCTACTAGCTCGGCAAGCTGCTTTCGGACGGCTAGTTTATCATCAAACTGCCGCGTACGCATATAGCGCGACGAGATAGCGTTGATGTCGCGGATGTGTTGGATATAAGCTTCCAATACTTCGTTGGAGGCTAAGATGTAATAACCGTTTTCGAGGTGAATAAAATCCTTGGTGACCGTAAATCCTTTGCGCAACTCTCCCCAAAAAGCCTCATCTTGAGCCACTTGCTCGGGGGTTTGGGAGCTGATACTGCTTAGGAGAGAATCCATATTTGATTGTGACAAACCAATCAAACCTGTTAAAGATTGGACGAATTGACGTTTGTTGAGAAGCATAGAGACTAAGAGCTTGATGAATCGATTATCAAAGAAACATTTTATTTTGAAGGGTACTTTGATTTAGGCTCGAAATTTTTGAGCCATTCAGGATTTAATAATTTAGAAACTTAGCCTTAAAACAGAGATAACAATAAACCTTCACCTTTGTGCGGTATTACAACCACCCATGATGTGAAAATGAGGCCAACCACTACCAAGAGTAAGTATCGTAGAAAAACAAACCCGCAAAGGAACGGTTTCTGACGCACAAGGTAAGTTTTCGATTGAAGTTGCTGAGGGAGCGGTCTTGGTATTTTCGTCGGTGGGATATGTGCACCGAACTCTCTTTAGGCTAAGGTAAAAATATAAAAATTAAGAATTAATATATTAATTAGAAATCTCACCGCTCGTGCCGACGTTATGTCGGCACGAAAACGGCACAACGTCTTCAACTTTTATAAAAGCACAGTACTTTTCATTTGTTAAATTGCTCTTAAATTGAAATTTGTTTTTAAAATAAAAAAAAATGCCTAAACATTTTTCACAATAAAACAATATAATATATTTTTTAAAAAGCAAACATTTAAAAAAATTTCCACTTAACATTTAAACAAATCAGAATATATAATTAAAAAAAGGCCAATAATTAATTTACTAGCTTTTTTAATTATTATTTTTTCATTTAAAATAATTTATTTTTTCATTTTTCAAAAAATCAAAAAGTGTCAATTTGTTTATGGTGTAAAGTGAAGTCCAATAAGTACGTAACACATTGATATAATTTTGGCGCGCTTGCACGGTTTCGTTGAGTGCAATATTCAAATCAGTAATCGACAACTTCCCTATCAAATATCGTTGCTTTGTAATCTCCAATCTTCGTTGTGCAATCGTATCTGCTTTTTGCGCCACTGTCAATTGTTTTTTTTGTTGGTTAAATCTTAAAACTTGTAAATAAATTTCCTGTTCAAAAGAAATTTCTTCTTGTTTCACATTTACTTCTACCAATTCACGATTAGCTTTTGCTAATTTAATTTGTGATTTTCGGTATCCCCAATCCTGTATTGGGATATCCAGATTTATACCAATATATTGCCTATTTTGAAGCTGCCGATACGCATCCCCTAAGCCCTGCCCCGTTTGTTGAGTACCCACATTAGCAATCACCCCAAAATTGATACTATTGGCACCTTTGGCTTCCGCAATCTGACGGTCTGCTTCCATGCGCTGCCCCCGAAAATCCGAGAGGGCTTTACGATTTGCTTTGGCTTCTGCTAGGGCTATTTCGGGCGAAATTTGGAAAGGAACCAGCGTCGTTGGGCTTACAAATTCAACCTTTTCATCCACAACTATCCCCAATATACGTTTAAGATTCTGGGACGCAATCGCCAAATTGATTTGCGCTTCATTGGCTTGATTTTCGGCGTTGAGTGTATTTAACTCCAATTGCAAGAGTTCATTTTCGGGGATTTTGCCGATGCCAAAACGCTCCTTAGAAATCAAATACAAACTATCGGTATTGCGTTGATTCACAGCGGCAATATCTACCGCCACTTGCGCCACCAAAGCATCAAAAAACAACTCAACAGCCTTCAAACCAGCCTCTTCTATTTCTTCTGTGTAGCCTTTTTCCGCAATCTCGAAGGCAATCGGCTCAATCAATTTTCGCCATTTGAGTTCATTATAAAGCAATGAATTCTGTTCATAAGAAAGCGTAAAAGGCGACGACAGGAAAAAACTCTCTTGCCCTGCCAAAAAATTGTCGGTACGCTGAAGTGAACTCCCAAACCGAAGTTGCCCACCTGTGGCGCCTATGTTTTGTACCACATTCAGTCCCACCGAATTATTGGCTTGGTTGACCCGTCGAAACTCTATCGAGCCGTCGGGCTGAGTCACAGGATTGATAGAACGAAAAAAAGTAGGAGCCGTAGCACTGAGCCTGATTTGCGGCTTAAAACTCGCCCTGAAATTGCGATACCGCCAATAACTCCGTTCGTAGGTATTTTTGGCTCGAAAATAATACGGCGACTGCGCTTTTGACAACTCTATCGCCTCCTCAAGCGTCAACATACGAACCTGACTATAAGCACTTTTAGTCGAAAAAAACACCGAAAACAGAAAAAACCACCGAAAATGAGACATAGCTGTAAAACCAAGAAATTTAGGTAGGAAAAGAATGTTTAGTCAGTAAAAAACAAGGCAGAAAAAACAAAAGCACCAGTAGCGACATCAGCAGACCGCCAATTGTACCCACGCCCAAAGCAAACCAAAAAGGCTCGTTTTCGTACATCAAAAAAGGCACCAAACCCACTACCGTCGAGGCGACTGTCAGCCATATTGGCCCGATTTTGTGGCGAAAAGCCATTAGGTAAGTCTCTATCTGTGAAGCCTTTGGGTGCTTTATTTTTAGTGTATTCCACTCCGCAATGATAAAAATACCCGCACACACGACATTGCCCGCTAGCAGCACAAAAGATGCGTAGCCTCCTTGGTTAAAATTGAAACCAAACCAATAAAAACCCAAAAACACCCCAATGTAAGACAACGGAATCATCCCAATCAACGCCAAGGGCTGCCAAAGACTCTCAAAAATCACCGCACAGATAATATAAATCAGCAACATCACCAACCCGATAAGCTCGTACTGCTTACGCGCCTCATCACTAAACCAATTATACTCCGTTTTTTTGACCGAATACCCTCCTGCCAATGACGGACGGAACTCATCGAGGGTTTTGTCCAGAAACTTCGCCCCAAAATGCCCACTCCCAAAATATTCAAAACTCACCATCCGTACATACTGCTGATGCTCTTTATAAATCTCAGGAATCACTTTCTCTTTGGCCACCCGTGCCAAACCTTCCAATTTGATAAAGGTCGAATCTACCACAAAAGGTGTATGACGCAGCTGAAACACATCAAAAGACTGCGCCTGTACGGGAACAATTTTGATAGGTTTATAGCCTCCTTCCAAAAACGTATACATATCAGCGTTTGGTGATACTGAGCGTTCCCGCAGCCTCTGATATACCTCCCAAAGGGTAGTGCGCCGCATTGTCAAATCCTCGGCTGTTGTCTGAAAAGCATACTCATACAAACTTTTGTTGCTAAACATCCCCATACCACGGTTGATATTGACCTCCTGAATGCGAGGATGCGCTTCCAAAAGCGCTTTGAGCCGAAGTGCCTGCTGCTCTAGTTGGTCGTAGTTATAGCCCATCATTTGCACGTTAAAAGTAGGGGTTTGGCTATCTTCAAGCGATTGGCTAAAGCCCTGCCCTACCCCATAAATATCCCAACTAATGCCACTCATTTCGGTCGAAAGGGATATAGAACGGTTTTTGAGAAGATAGGGAAACACCCCCATTTCAAACGGTTTTTTAAAGTAAATTACCATACTCCCCTGCTGACCATTGTAGATTTGGGTAATAAATCGGTCTATTTCGGTATAGGATTTCATCTCTTGCTCCATGCGTGTCATCACCTCGTTCATCTGCTCAATCGTGCTATTGTTGGGCAACTCAGCCAATACGTATAATGCAGTACGTTCAGCTTTTCCAAAATAAGCCCCTTCATAAACATAATTGACAAAAAGCCGCAGTGTGCCACCAAGCCATTTGTTCAAAACAGGCCGAAACTCATCATTAAACCACTCATTTCCAAACACTTGATTGTAGTATCCAGAAAACCAATAAGAGGTATCCAATCGATTAGGAAGCAAAAAAACGGGTGTTCCGAAAAGAAGTACCGCTACCAGTAGTACTATTTTACGAAACTTTACGAAAAAAAATAAAATATACCGATAAATTACCATCCCTCCGCGGTTGTTTTCTGTCCATTCTGTCTGTATTTGTGAATCAGTATATGCCGAATAAATGGTAAGTTTTTTGCTTGTAAACGCTAATAAAGCAGGTATAAAACCCACTGCGACAACCAACGAAACCGCCAAGGTAATGATCATAACTACGGCAAAATCTAGTAAGTCGTGGCGGGCTTCGTCGGGCAAAAACCAAATCACCGACAGCCCCGCACAAGTGGTAAGTGTGGCACCCAACAAGGCCGCAAATACCTTCCAATCGCGATAACGACGGTAGTGCTCAATCATCACAATCACGTTGTCGATGATAATCCCCAAGCAGGTAGTCAAAGCCGCCAAAGAATAAAGATGAATCTCTACCTCAAACACATAAAAACAAATCACTGACACCAACAAACACACCAACATACTTATCCCCACCCACCACACATACCGCCAACTGCGGGTAGTGAGCAGTACAAACAAAAGCAGCACTACCACTGCCATACCTGACTGAATACCAATGCGTTGAAGATTTTCTTGGATATAGATAGAGGCATCGTATTCGATGCGAAGTTGGTAGCCTGACGGAAGTTGGTCTTTTAATTGTTTTACTCGGGCTTGGAGTTGTTGCGCCAACCGAAGTTGATTGGCTCCCGCCGCCGCCACAATCGTCAGATTGAGAGCATTTTGGCCATTGACTCGGTAAAAATGGCTCGCCGGTTGGGCTTGTAAGTGCACCGATGCTAAATCACCCAAACGTACCACGCGCCCACCAATATGAGCCACTGGAATACGCTTCAACTCCTCAGCTCCTCCTGCTATGCTATTCAAACCGGGTTGCAATCTCACCAAAAATCGTTGCCCATTTGGCTCGGTAATACTCCCAATGGCTTGCTGTCTAAAATGCCGCCTTACTGCATCAATTACCTGATTTTCTGACACTTGTACACTCCTTAGGGCCTCACTGTCATACGACACGAGCCATTCCTCACGACTGCCCCCGCTTACTTCTACTTCATAGACTCCTTGTACTTGCGCTAGGCTAGGCTTGAGTTTTTGTTCGGCATAGCCAAGCAGCCTAGTGGCCTCCACGGGGCCGTCTAGTTGAAGGGTAAGCAAGGCTTTGTTGCGGGTTTGTGCATCAGGAGTGTTAAGCGCCACCTGTGGGTAGCTTACCGCCTCAGGAAGACGCTTGTAGAGTTGGCGTACAAGGGCGGCTATCTCTAAGCGAAGCGCGTCCGCATCAGCGTTTTTATCCAGTTCCAGCGATACATACCCCTGTCCATAGCCCGAAACTGACGATACTTTTTGTACTCCTTGCACGGCACTAAAAGCCCCTTCGAGCACAGCTGTCACCTGCGACTCCAGCACCAAGGGTGAAGCACCGCCCCATTCATAGCTGACGGTGATGTTTTGCCCCTGCGGAGAAGGTACCAACTGCACCGATAACTTTGGAATCAGCAATAGCCCCACCAAACTCAGTACTGCAAAGCTCAATAACCATGGATAATTTCTCTTCATTATATCCTTACTTTAGAATATAAAAATACTATTTTGGTATATCCCATAAACCATTAGATAAATTTACGTCAATTTTCTTGTAAGCTATCACAATTTTGCTTTAGTTGCAATCACATTTGTTATGCTTTTTAAGCAAATTAGTTTTATACCTTATTTTGAAAATAGCTTACTCGTTATTAAAGTTTTTTTTGGTAAAAAACTGCGCTTTTCTATGCCCTAATTTACCAAAGCAATAAAAAATAAAAGTATAAATCTAAAACCAAACAAATATGCCCACAAAACATGCCAACTGTCAATTTTGGTATATTTTTAAGAATCGTTTAGAAAGTGCTTTTTATGTATTCGTACCCTATACCTAAACTATTAACAGCTATGACATTGCATAAACGATTTATTGAACATCACAATCAACACCTCTCTTACCGCGAAGGGGAGGTACTTTTGGCCTGTGCCCTTGGGTGGACTATAGCCGATACCGCCCATACCCTCAACATAAGCAAAAAAACCGTAGAACGGCATCGGGAAAACATCCGTCAGCGGTTTGGCTTGCAAGGATACCACGATTTGCGGTGTTTTGCTAATAAATTACAACCTGATCTCGAAAAATGGGTAAACTTACCCATAAAAATGGGGAAAGATACCCATTGATTTTATAATATAAAGCCACCACTTTTGCATCAACCTAACTCATCATGAAGTTTGTAGCACAAATACTACTTATTTTGGAGGGATCAGTTTTCAGACACAACCTACACCTAGAGGCGGAATAAATGGTCAATATACCAAGCAAACTATCTATTGGAGTTTTTGCCAGAGGTGATTTACAATCTTGTAATGGGAGTTTTGGACCATTCTTAAGATGTTCCAAAAAATTGCAACTATTATATTTTTATTTTCCTGCTCAGCAAATTGGGCAGGAAAACAAAACAACCTTTTAGCCCTATGCCTTCAATACAAAAACTTATTTTTTTATTAACATTAAGTAGCTTGTTTACAGGCTGTCAGTCCAAGCCTGACTCAATCCAAGCCGAAACCATAGACATTCACAATGAGGCACCACAAGACTTAGTACCTGTTGACGATTATTTTGAATTTGTTGAATTTGTAAAATTGAAAATGCCCCCAAAACATTTTGTAGCTTACATTGACAAAATTCAAACATTTCAAAATCACCTATACATACATGATAGCCAAAGCAATAAACTTTTATTGTTTGACAAAAATGGAAACTTTAAAAAGCAAATTGGTGTCAATGGACAAGGCCCAGGAGAATATTCCGAAATAGATGTTTTTTATGTAGACCCCTATAGGCAAGAAATAGTAGTGTATGACAATGGCAACCAGAAAACTATATACTACGATTATATTGGAAATTTTTTACACCAAAGCAAATATGGATTTTACTTTGGCAATAGAATCCTGCTCAACAAAGACACCTCCATTTTATTTACTAAAGGCTACAACAACCAACATCTCACAAAAGGGGAAAATTATAAATTTATTTTCGCAAACCGAGAAAATAAGATTTTTAAAGGTGTCGAAAAATATGAAAACCGTTTATTATCCCTTGCAGGTGACGGTGTATTACAAAATTTTTTCAAGTATGATAACAAAATTTTATTCTATGAGTTTTTCAGTGATACAATCAGCGAAATAAATGAATACACGCGAAAGCCTCGATACTTGTTAAAATTCAACAAAAACCCTTCCAAAACAATATTTTATGACAACCCAACAATAAAATACAGTGCTAATAAAGCTATTAAAGAAAATTACCCATTTGTAGCTAGTTTTTTTATTGAAACTCAAAAAGGATGTTTTCTCAACTATATTTATAATAACGGCATGACCCATTTTGTAGTTTATGATAAAAACACAAAAAACACAAAAATAAACACCAAATCTATTGCTTTTAAAAACAGTTCTATGCCTATGCCAGAATTTTGGAGCGGAGAGTTTCTTGTTTCAACAATGAACGCTGAAACCGTAAAGTTTTTTAGAGATATATCTCCTCTAGTAAAACAGAATACATCCGAAGAAGATACTGATGAAAATACAAATCCAGTATTAGTGTTTTTTAAACCTAAGTGAGGCTTTCTTTACAAAAACTGTTCATTACAGAATAAAAGTCTATTTTCTTTTATAAAGAAATAGTAATAATTGATTATGATTGACATAGCTAATGCATAGGCATTTACGTCAAATTTTTATCAAAACCTTGAAACATCCAACTATGGAATACGTACGCAAAAAAGTCAACATAGAACTCATGCTTATCTTGCTATATTTCATTACATTAGGATGCTCAAATGATGAAAGGCAAAACTCATTTAATCTTCCTAACAAATATTCGATTGTCCCGACAGACACTTTAAGTATTTCTTTTAAAGGAAAACTTATCAATGCTATTGACTTTAATAAAACTAATGGCAATATCCTATTTTGTGACATTGCTAAAATAGACACAATTTATCAAACTGATTCGCTAGGCAATTTAATCAACAAAAAATCTTTATTAGGAGAAGGACCCAGCTTTGCAGGAACTTCAATCTATAATTTAGGGTATTGGAATGACTCCACTATTATGGTGAATGGAAGCAATGGTTTTCTATTTTTTGATTTAAAATTCAATTTACTGAAAAGCATCTATGACAAAACACCTTTATCATCCTACGGTGCTGGTATAACACCGCGCATTAGACATATAAAGAAAAATCAGCTCAAATATGGAATATTTCACTTAAAAAACGCTTTCACAGGAAATGTATTATCAGAAGAAGGATACAAAAAATACAAAGCCATTACAATATACAATTTTGAAAGCAGACAAAATACATTTATTGGCGGCTATGAAAAAGAAAGCATTTTTACAAAAGAAAATATACATTTTGGCGACCCTCTTCATTTTTTTGACATTTCTAAAGACAGCCTACTCTATTCCTTGCATAGCCCTGACTTAAATTTATACACATACAATCTAATTAATCAAAAGGTAAAGTATATGTTAACACCACTTTATCCTTCTCATTTCTCTCTCCCTATATCTTACAAAGTGGAACAAACGTGTAATGATGACTTAGACCTAGATATTGTCAATAGTCAATTTACAGATCTTAATTGCTATAAAGACTTAACATTTATCACTTATCGGACGGGAATAGAGATAGATGAATTAAAAAAAACGAAAACAACTTCTGAACTTCCAGAATTATTCAAAAACCATATGAAATATTACACAATTATCTTAGAAAACAATACCCAAAAATCCGCTGATATTCAACTTATGAACGGGGCAGTGGGCATAAGATTTATAAAATCCCTAGATTATATCTTAATAAACACCAACCCTATAATTACAGAAACGGAGAACAGCACACTTTTCTTTATATGCAAACTTATATCTCACTAACAACCCTTTTAAGCAAGAAAAATAAAAAAACGTCTTCAATAATTAAACTTAACTCTAAAGAACACATGATAACTAATTAAAAATTAAACTTTTTTCAATTCTTAAACCCCGTGATTAATAAATACTCCATAATTATCAATCTACTCTAATCATCTATCACTAGCCAAAAAAATCATTCCATGAAAACTTTAATCTTTTTTTTAGTTATAACATTTCTATTCTCTTGCAATAGAACCAGCGATACAGAACACGTTGGCGATAAAATAAACTTAACAAAGTTAAAATCATTCTCTATCAAACTTAACTCAAAAACAAGAAATTGGTCCATGAACAACCAATACTTTTTTGACAAAAAAAAACAATAATGAGTTCATATGTACACTAAACTCCCCTACGAATTCTTTGCAATTTTACAATCTAAATGGAGACAAATTCAATGAAATAGTTTTCAAACATGAAGGTCCGAATTCAACAGAAATCATAAGTGGATTCTTGTACATCAGCAAAGACTCAATTTTTATCCTAAACAATCAGCACAACAAAATTTTTAGAGTTTCAGAAAACGGTTCAATATTAAAATCATACCAATTACCCTCTTTTTCTCAAGACAAATATTTTTTAAGACCTTGGACTGAAGATGGAACAGAAATATTTCAAAAAGGCAGTCATTTATATATCCCTGGGATTCCGTGGATAAATTATGACAAAAATCCTACTGAATACTACAATAAAGGTTTACTATCTATTGACTTAAATTTAGAAAACGGTTCGTCAAAGTTTCAAATCCCTTACCCCAACAAAGACCAACTTATTGATAAAGCCTATACTACACAAAGTATTCACCCTAAATGCATTGCAAATACCAAAACAGGGAATTTGATTTATTCATTCGGTGTAGACCCTTATGTGTATGAGTACTCCACCGAAGGAGTATTCATTAGTAAAAATTTATTAGGAACCAAGAACCCTAACGAAGGCATTAAACCTTTAGAAAATCGAAGGGGATTAGATGACCCCATAGAAGAAATGTTAAATTATACTAACAATCTATGCTACGAAAGGTTGTTTTATGACAAATACAGAAACCTATATTACAGATTTGTCAAGCACAGTATTCCTAATTCCCAAGAATATACCAGAAAGGATTTTCACATGGGTAAGAAACCTTGGTTCAAATACTCTTTAATTATTGCAGACAGCAACTTCAACATTCTTGACGAAATCGCCCTGGCAAACAATACAGGTTCTGGTGCATTTCTTATCACTCGCGAAGGTATTATGTTACAAAAAGAAAATGAAGATGAAAACATCATGGAATTCGATTTATTTAAAGTTGATAAAAAGTAGCATTTTTTTTATTGTTATTTTCTATCTAGCGTTGTTGGATACGCCCTATTAAAAAAACGTTAATAGAAAAAATGTGCAAAAAGATTCTTTTAAGCGTAAAAGACCAATTTTCAACTCTTTGTTCTTTGATTTTGTATAAACCATATTTAATATTGTGTTATACTTGCACAAAACATCCACTCAACAAAGTATCAAACGATTGCTCATCAAAGTGATGAGCAATCATGCATTTCAAACTAAAACTATGTATGGATAAGTTATTTTTAGTGATTTTCTTGTTCTTAACTATCTCCTCTTGTAGCAATGAGGAAGATGAAGATCCACGAGTAATATTTAATGATGCATTAATATACCAAACTGAGTTTGAACACCCGGCCGGGCATATCATCAGATTTTGGACTGACAGCAATTATGTATATATTTCTAGTGCGCCAGATTTTAAAATTCACATCTATAATCATCAAGGCAAATTCATAAAATTTTTAGGTAAGAAAGGCAATGCTCCTTCTGAGAATGACGCTCTCTGGTATTTCACTATTGATGAAACACAAAAACGATATTGGGTGCACGACTACGCAAAGCAATCAGTAAAACTATTTTCATTAAATTCTGATTCACTATTGCTTACGCGCAAAACAATAACTATCAACAATGTAGTATATATTAAAAAAGGAAAATTTATAATCCCAAGAATTGACGAGCGGAATGGTAGTTTTTTATTGTCAATATATGATACAGAAATGCAAAATTACATCAAAGATTATGATTTATTAAAATTAGCAAAAAACAAGAGTCTTAAAAATTCAAAATATTTAGATTTTGTATTTTCAGGCAACTTTTGTAGTGACTCAAATAATGTTGTATACTTTTGTAACTCTGTCGGGTTATTTTTCGTCATCAACACCCAAGACTTATCAATTCATACCATAGAAGACATCAGAAATCTACCTATACCAAAGGCTATTGTACGAAACAAAGAGATACATATTGAGCCTAAGCAAGTTGCGTCCATTTCAGCTTCGCTATACAAAGACTACTTATACTCTCTTTCTACAAAAAAAACCAATGACATTCGAAAATCAGGAAAATTCCTAATAGATATATATAACATTCATTCAAAAAAACACTTAGGGAGTTTTGAAATAAAGAAACGAAACGGAGAAGATACACCTAAAAGAATAAGTATTTTCAAAGATAAGCTATTCGTTCAATTCGGAAACGAAATCATATCCATCTATAAAATAAATTTTACCAGCGAATGACAGTATTTAATATTTTAGTAGAGTTTAGCCTAGCATTAATTTTTATATAGAGATAAAAAGCAAATATCTCTCTGCTTTCTATTACTTTATTTCTTATAACATATCAGATATTCTCAAAAACCCATGTTAATACAAGTAAATAATTTATCAAAAAACTACGAATCCACTGAAGCATTAAAAAATTTAAGCTTTAGCATCAAACAGGGGACAGTATGTGGCATAATTGGCCCAAATGGCAGTGGAAAAACCACTTTCTTATCCATTTTATGCAAAATTTTAGAACCTACTTCAGGTAAAATACAAATTGAAGGCAATAAAAGTATTGGAGCATTAGTTGAAGGCCCTTACTTTTATGGGCATTTGACGGTAAAACAAAACCTTACTTTAATTTCTCACCTTAGGAACATTGCCAACCCAAATATAACTGAAGCTTTGGAAATAGTGAACCTTAATGAGCAAGTGAACAAAAAATACAAAAACTTATCTTTAGGTATGAAACAACGGCTGGGTATTGCAGCAACATTAATAGGAGATAACGATATTATAGTTTTAGACGAACCTACCAATGGTGTTGATTCAATTGGTATTACCGAAATTAGAGACATAGTAAACCAGCTTCATTATCTTCAAAAAACGGTATTAATTGCCAGTCATTTACTCACTGAGATAGAATTCCTTTGCAGCGATTTAATTATCCTAAACAATGGAAATTTAATATTTAATGGCACGCCCAATGAGCTAATGAAATCACAAAAAAGACTCATTGAAGTATCTACCAAAGACAATGGTGAACTTATAAAAATCTTCAAAAAAGATGATAGAATAATTAAAATACATCATAAAAATGGAAAATTGTGGCTAGAAGCAATTGAAGAATGCTCAACAAGCGAGATAAGCGCCCTTTGTATTGCCCACAACAT
>VFQN01001807.1_pt1 | contig 34705 bp, 26 predicted proteins | sample 3512371 | NCBI WGS metagenome assembly VFQN01 (sample SAMN10412370, study PRJNA504923) | tailings metagenome | isolation source: Replicate 2 from Balatoc abandoned mine | place: Philippines: Itogon, Benguet | collected 2017-08-28 | reverse complement strand
GAACCCGGTGAACCTGCTGGCGCTGGTGCTGCTGTCCACGCCCAAGCACGCGATGAGCGAGGCCGACCTGCTGGCCCAGCTGGCGCTGAGCAAGAAGCTGCTGGCGGCGCTGCCCTATTCGGACCGCGTCACGGTCACGTCGCTGTCGCCGGCCGAGATCGTCGCCTACGGCGACAAGATGGGCGTGCTGACCCGCACCGAGCACCCGCTGGGCGACGTGATCGGCATGGACGGCGAGACCGCCGTGCTGCAGAGCTACTTCCGCAACAACGTGCTGCACCTGTTCGCGGCGGCGGCCTGGGTGGCGCTGTGCTTCCAGAACAACCGCCGCATGAGCCGCGCCGGCCTGCTGCGCCTGGGCCGCACCATCTACCCCTTCATCCGCGAGGAGCTGTTCCTGCCCTGGACCGGCGACGAGTTCGCGCAGCGCCTGGACGCCACCATCGACCTGTTCGTGGCCGAGGGCCTGCTGTCGGTGGCCAGCGAGGAGGAAGGCGGCATCATCTCGCGCGGCCCGGGCCAGACCGACGAGGTCTTCCGCCTGCGCGCGATCTCGCACAGCCTGCAGCAGGCCTTCGAGCGCTACTTCATCGCCATCACCACGCTGGTGAAGAACGGCCCGCGCTCGCTCAGCGCCGGCGAGCTCGAGACGCTCTGCCAGCTGGCGGCGCAGCGCCTGAGCCTGCTGTACGCGCCGGCGGCGCCGGAGTTCTTCGACAAGTCGCTGTTCCGCGGCTTCATCCAGAAGCTGCGCGAAATGAAGCTGGTCTGGATCTGCCCCGACGGCAAGCTCGATTTCGACGAGCCGCTGATGGCCTGGGAAAAGGACGCCAAGGTGGTGCTGGGCCGCGAGCTGCGCCACACCATCGCCAAGGTCTCGCCCGAGGCGATGAGCAAGGCCACCGGCAGCCAGCCGGCGCTGCGCACGCCGCCGGCGGAGTGAGGCCGGCGGCGGCCGGCATCCGGCGCGGCCCCGCCGCCCGCCGCGGCCTCAGGCGTCGAGGTCGGGGATCAGCCGGCTTTCCAGCTGCGCGATCAGGTCCTTGAGCCGCAGCTTGCGCTTCTTCAGGCGCTTGATCGCCAGTTCGTCGAAGCCGGGCTGGCCGTTGAGCCGGGCGATCGCCTCGTCCAGGTCGCGGTGCTCGGTGCGCAGCTCGACGAGCTGGGCGGCGATCTTGGCGGGATCTTCCGTGGACGACATGCGGGCCTCCGTCGCCCCGACTTTACGCCGCCGGCCGCGCGCCGGACAGGGGTAGTAGAATGCGCGCCCCAGCCCGCACCGCCCCACGGCCATGACCCTGCCGCTGCACGACCCCGCCCCCCGCAAGGCCGCCCACGAGCGCAACAAGCTCGCCAAGCGCCTGCGCCGCCAGGTCGGCCAGGCCATCGCCGACTACGGGATGATCGAGGCCGGCGACCGCGTGATGGTCTGCCTGTCCGGCGGCAAGGACAGCTACACGATGCTCGACGTCCTGCTGCAGCTGCAGAAGAAGGCGCCGGTGCCGTTCGAGCTGCACGCGGTGAACCTGGACCAGAAGCAGCCCGGCTTCCCGGAGCACGTGCTGCCGGAGTACCTGGCCTCGCTCGGCGTGCCCTTCACCATCCTCGAGCAGGACACCTACTCGGTGGTCAAGCGCGTGGTGCCCGAGGGCAAGACGATGTGCTCGCTGTGCTCGCGCCTGCGCCGCGGCGCGCTCTATACGTTCGCCAAGGAGCAGGGCTTCACCAAGATCGCGCTGGGCCACCACCGCGACGATCTCGTGGCCACGTTCTTCCTCAACCTGTTCTTCCACGCCAAGCTGGCCTCGATGCCGCCGAAGCTGCGCAGCGACGACGACGAGCACGTCGTGATCCGGCCGCTGGCGACGGTGCGCGAGGCCGACATCGTCGAGTACGCCGGCTGGAAGCAGTTCCCGATCATCCCCTGCACGCTGTGCGGCTCGCAGGAGAACCTGCAGCGCAAGCAGGTGGGCCGGATGATGGCCGAGTGGGAGCGCGAGCACCCCGGCCGCATCGACACGATCGCCAAGGCCCTGTGCGACGTGCGCCCATCGCAGCTGGCCGACCCGGCGCTGTTCGATTTCCTCGCGCTCGGCCGCCGCACCGACGCCCCGCTCCCCACCGCCCACGCCTGGCTCACCGGCGAGGAAATGGGGACGGACGAAATTAACGATTGAAACGTTGATTACCTCTGACCCCATTTTTTGGATGGCTGATGTTTTTTCGCAATCTGACGTTCTTCCGGTTTCCCAAGAGTTTCGCCAAGACCCTCGATGACCTCGACGCCCGCCTGGAGGACTGCCGGCTCAAGCCGGTCGGCCCGTCCGAGCTGATGTCGCGCGGCTTCGTGCCGCCCATGGGTCGCGACGCCCAGGCCATGAGCCACCGCGTCGGCGACGGCATCTGGATCACGCTCGGCGGCGAGGACCGCCTGCTGCCCGCCGCCGTCGTCAACGATGCGCTGGGCCGCAAGATCGCCGAGATCGAGGAGAAGGAAGGCCGTCGCCTCGGCGGCCGCGCGCGCAAGCGCCTCAAGGAGGACCTGGTGATGGAGCTGCTGCCGCGCGCCTTCGTGCGCCCGGTGCGCTGCAGCGCCAGCCTCGACCTCGAGCACGGCGTGATCGCCGTCGATGCCAGCTCGAAGAAGACCGCCGAGAACCTGGTGTCCGAGCTGCGCCATGCGCTGGGCAGCTTCCCGGCCCTGCCGCTGAACGCCGAGGTCTCGGCGCGCGCGGTGATGACCGGCTGGATCGCCGGCGAACCGCTGCCCGGCGGCCTGTCGCTGGGCGACGAGTGCGAGCTCAAGGACCCGGTGGACGGTGGCGCCGTCGTGCGCTGCAGCCGCCACGAGCTGCAGGCCGACGAGATCCGCAAGCACCTCGAGGCCGGCAAGCAGGTCACCCGCCTGGGCCTGGTGCTCGACGACCACGTCAGCTTCGTGCTGGGCGAGGACCTGGTGGTGCGCAAGCTCAAGTTCCTCGACGGCGCCGTCGACCAGCTCGAGAACACCGAGGCCGACGGCTTGCACGCCGAGCTCGACGCCCGCTACGCCCTCATGGCCGGCGAGCTCAAGCGCCTGTTCGCCGTGCTCGAGCAGGCCCTGAAGTTCAGCACCGCCGAGGCCTGAGCCCCCCGTAGGAGCGCCTTCAGGCGCGACCCCCGCCCGCCGGGCGGGGCCGATCGCGCCTGAAGGCGCTCCCACGTTGCCCGGGTCGCGCCTGAAGGCGCTCCTACCCGGCCGACATCGCGCTAGAGTCGCGCCATGCTGCTGCGCCTGCTCCGCCCCGCCCCGCCCGCCGAAGAACGCCGCCCGCTGGCCCTGCCCGACGGCCGCGTGGTCGAGGTGCGCTGGGTGCGGCATCCGCGCGCGCGCCGGCTGCGCCTGCTGGTCGGCGAGGGCGGGGCGCGCCTGACCCTGCCGATGCGCGCTTCGGTGCGCGCCGCCGAGGCCTTCCTGGACGAGCACCGCGCCTGGCTCGCGGAGCAGCTCGCCACCCGCCTGCCTGACGCCGCGCCGCCGCTGGTGCGCGGCGGAGAACACGCCCTGCCCCTGCGCGGCGACACCGTGCCGCTGCGCTGGAGCGACGGCCGCTACGCCCGTGCCCGCCTGGGCGAGCACGGCATCGAGCTGCAGCTGCCCACCCGCGCCGGCGACGCCCAGGCCCGCGCGGCCCTGCGCGACTTCTACCTCCAGCAGGCCCGCGCCGACCTCGGCCGCTGGCTGCCGCGCTACTTGCCGGGCCTGCCGCGCGCGCCGGCGGGGTTCCGCTTCCGCGCGATGAGTTCGCTCTGGGGCTCGCTCAGCCCGGGCGGCGCGGTGTCGCTGGACCTGGCCCTGGTGCTGGGCCGGCCCTCGGCCTTCGAGTACGTGCTGGTGCACGAACTCTGCCACCTCATCCACGCCGACCACTCGCCGCGCTTCTGGGGCGAAGTCGAATCGCGCTGGCCCGGCTGGCGCGACGAGCGCGACTACCTGCGCGGCGAAGGCCTGGCGATCAAGGCGGCGCTGGCGCGACTGACCGCCTGAGCGCGACGCCGCGTACGCGGGCGACGCACCCGGGCACGGCCGCGCGCACCCCGCGTCGTGCTCAGCCTGCGAGGAACTCGCGCAGCAAGGGCCCGACCACGTCCGCCTGCTCCATGTGCAGGTGGTGGCCGCCGGGGATGACCTCGGCGCGCACGTCGCGCACGCTGGCCAGCCGCGCCTCGCGCGTGGCGGCGGTGAAATACGGCGGCGGCGGATCGGCCGCGACCACCAGCACCGGTGCCTCGACCTGGCGCAGGATGGACAGCACCGCGGCCTCGGGCATGCGCACGTGCGTGGGCAGGGTCAGGCGCGGATCGCTGCGCCAGGCATAGCCGCCGGCGACCGGGCGCAGGTTGCGTTCGACGATCAGGCGCGCCGCACCGGGCTGCATGCGCGTGGCCTGCAGGCGCGCGGCGACCGCGGTGTCGATGTCCGGGATGACCCGCGCCGGCTTGCCCGCCGGCACCGCGCGGCGTGCCGCCACGGCCTCGCGCAGGCGCGCGCCGGCGCCGTCCGGATCGCCCGACAGCGGGCCCAGGGCTTCGACGAGCGCGAGCCGCCCGACGCGATCGGGCGCCGAGGCCGCGACGGCGGTGGCGATCGCCCCGCCCATCGAATGCCCCAGCAGGTGCGCGCGCGGCCAGCGCAGGGCGTCGAGCGCGTCGAGCACGTCGTGGATCCAGTCCACGAAGGCGTAGTCATGGCCGGGCGCGCGGTGCGCCGAGGCGCCGTGGCCGGGCAGGTCGAGCATCGCCCAGTCGAAGTCCGACAAATGCGGCGCCAGCGGCAGGAAGCTCGCGGCGTTGTCGAGCCAGCCGTGCAGGCACAGCAGCGGCGGCCCGCCGGCGCGGCCGCCGCGCAGCGCCGCCAGCTCGCCGCGGGCGGTGTCGAGCCGGACCTCGCGCATCAGTGCGGCCAGCCCTGCAGCTGGCGGCGCGCCAGCGTGGCCAGGGCCGCGACGTGGCCGGGCTCGTCGTTGAGCGCGCTGATGTAGCGAAGCGCCTCGCCACCGGCGTGGCGGAAGGCCTCGTCGTTCTGCACGGCGATTTCCTCCAGCGTCTCCAGGCAGTCCACCGCGAAGCCCGGGCAGATGACGTCCACGGTCTTCACGCCCTGCGACGGCAGCGCCTCCAGCGTCTTGTCGGTGTAGGGCTGCAGCCATTCCTCGCGGCCGAAGCGCGACTGGTAGGTGAGCATCCACTCGCCCTCGGCCAGGCCCAGGCGCGTGGCCAGCGCGCGCGCACCGGCCTCGCACTGGCGCGGATACGGGTCGCCGGCGGTTTCGTAGCGCTTGGGCAGGCCGTGGAAGCTCATCATGAGTTTGTCGGCGCGCCCGTGCAGGTCCCAGTGCGCGCGCACGCGGGCCTCGAGCGCGTCGAGCCAGCCGCCATCGACGTGGTAGTCGGCGATGAAGCGCAGCTCGGGCACGCGGCGCCAGCCCGAGACCTCCTTCGCCACCGCGTCGAACACCGCGCCCGAGGTGCTGGCCGAATACTGCGGGTACAGCGGCAGCACGAGCAGCCGGGTCATGCCCTCGGCCTCGAGCTGGCGCAGCACCGAGGGGATGGACGGGTTGCCGTAGCGCATCGCCACCCGCACCGCGACGTCGGGCATGGCGTGCTGCAGCTGCCGGGCCAGCCGCTGCGTGTGCACCAGCAGCGGCGAGCCCTCGTCCATCCAGATCGAGGCGTAGTTGCGCGCCACCTTGCCCGAGCGCAGCGGCAGGATGATGAAGTGCAGGATCGGGCACCACAGCCAGCGGGTCAGCTCGACCACGCGGTGGTCGTGCAGGAACTGCGCCAGGTAGCGCTTCACCGCGCCGCGGGTCGGGGCGTCGGGCGTGCCCAGGTTGACCAGCAGCAGGGCGGTGCGGCCGGGGCCGGCGGCGGGGGCGTCTCGGTAGGGGCGCATGGACCGTGGTTCCTCGAAGGTGCCGCGCAAATTATCATCCGCGCCATGAAGGCGTGGCTCACGCCCGGTTCATTCCCCGCGGCCATACTCGGCCCGACGCGCTCCCGGAGGTCCACGATGAAGCTTGCCCGCCTCGCCGCCCTGTCCCTGCTGCTCGCCGCCCTGCCCGCCTTCGCCGGGGTCAAGGAAGAAGCCAAGGCCGCCGACGCCGCCCGCGTGCTGGCCGAGATCATGCGCATCCCCGAGACGGCCGTGCCGGAGAAGATGTTCTCCGAGGCGCACGCCATCGCCGTCATCCCCGACGTGGTCAAGGCCGGCCTGGTGCTGGGCGGCCGCGGCGGCAAGGGCCTGATCGCGGTGCGCGGCGCCGACGGCACCTGGTCCAACCCCAGCTTCATCCGCCTGGGCGGCGGCAGCATCGGCTTCCAGGCCGGCGTGCAGTCCTCCGACGTGATCCTGGTCTTCCGCAGCCCGCGCGGCGTGGACAACATCGTCAACGGCAAGTTCACCCTCGGCGCCGACGCCTCGGTGGCCGCCGGCCCGGTGGGCCGCACCGCCCAGGCCGCCACCGACGAGCAGCTCAAGGCCGAGATCTACAGCTACTCGCGCGCCCGCGGCCTGTTCGCCGGCGTCGCCCTGGACGGCACCGTGCTGCGCATCGACCACAAGGCCAACCAGGCCGTCTACGGCCGGGGCACCACCCCGCGCGCCATCTTCGAGGGTCGAACCGACGCCCCGCCCAACGCCCTCGTGGACTTCCGCGACCGCCTGGAAGAGAACACCGTCCCCCAGAACTGACGGCAGGGGCAGCCGGGGGCCGGCTGCGCTAGACTCCGCGCATCCAAAACCTCGGCGGGAACCGCACCCATGGGCAGCTTCAGCATCTGGCACTGGCTTATCGTCCTGGTGGTCGTCGTGCTCATCTTCGGCACCAAGAAGCTGGGCAACATCGGCAAGGACCTGGGCGAAGGCATCAAGGGCTTCAAGCAGGGCCTGAAGGGCGACGAGACGCCCCCGGCCCAGCTGGGCAACGACCGCCGCGACGCCAGCGGCACCGTCGAGCGCGAAGACAGCAGCGCCCGCAAGGACGGCTGATCCCGGCGCCCGGCCGGACCTGGCGCGATGTTCGACGTCGGCTTCTTCGAACTGCTGGTCATCGGCGTGGTGGCCCTGGTGGTGCTCGGTCCCGAGCGCCTGCCCAAGGCCGCGCGCTTCGCCGGCCTGTGGGTGCGCAAGGCGCGCGCCCAGTGGTATTCGGTGAAGTCCGAGTTCGAGCGCGAACTGGCCGCCGACGAAATGCGCCGGAGCATCGGCGACCCGGCCCGCGAGATCCGCGAGCAGGTGGATGGCCTGGGCCGCGAGCTGCGCGCCACCACCACCGACCTGCAGGCCGGTGCCCGCGAACTGGGCGACGCCGCCCGCCTCGACGACGCCTCGCCATCGTCCGCTGCCCCCGCGACGCCGGCCCGCGCGCCCGATGCCGCGGCGCGCCCGGGCGACGACGCGTCCCATGCGCCGGCGCCGGGCCCGGCTGACGCCGCCGCGCCGCAGGACCCGCCCGCGCGATGACCGCCCGCCCCGAGTTGCCCGCCGAGAGCCTGATGGGCCACCTGCTGGAGCTGCGCGCGCGCCTGGTGCGCGCCGTGGTCGCGGTGCTGCTGGTCTTCGTCGCCCTGCTGCCCTTCGCCGACGAGCTCTACGCGAAGTTCGCCGCGCCGCTGCTGGCCAAGCTGCCGGCGGGCGGCCAGCTCGTGGCCATCGACGTCGCCTCGCCCTTCTTCACCCCGATCAAGCTGGCCTTCTTCGTGGCGGTGCTGGTGGCCGCGCCGTGGCTGATCTACCAGGCCTGGGCCTTCGTCGCGCCCGGCCTCTACCAGCACGAGAAGCGCCTCGCGCGGCCGCTGCTGGTGGCGGCGATGGCGCTGTTCTACATCGGCTGCACCTTCGCCTGGTTCCTGGTGCTGCCGGCGGTGTTCGGCTTCCTCACCGCGGTCACGCCCGAGGGCGTGGCGATGATGACCGACATCGGCCGCTACCTCGATTTCGTGCTGGTGATCCTGCTCGCCTTCGGCCTGGGCTTCGAGATGCCGGTGGCGGTGGTGGTGCTGGTGCTGCTGGGCGTGGTCAGCCCGGCCCAGCTGCGCGAGGCGCGCGGCTACGTGATCGTCGGCATCTTCATCCTGGCGGCCATCGTCACGCCGCCGGACGTGGTCTCGCAGCTGCTGCTGGCCATCCCGATGTGCCTGCTCTACGAACTGGGCATCTTCGCCGGCGGCCTGCTCAAGCGTCCCGCCGCGGCCTGAGCCATGCGCCCGGCCGGCTTCTGGCGCCGCTACGCCGCCTACAGCCTGGACATCGTCGTCGTGCTCGGCCTGGCCCTGCCGCTGGCCTGGCCGCGCCTGGCCGGCGCCGGCGCGGTGTTCGAGGCCGGGCGGCTCGACCTGCAGATGCGCCTGTTCGAGCTCTTCGACCAGGCCCTGGCCAGCGGCCGCGACCCGCTGGGCGACCTGGCCGGGCTGGCGCGCGACCCCGGGCTGCGCGAGATCCTGCTCGGCCTGGCGCGCGGGCTCGGGGCGATCGCCTTCGACGTCGGCGCGATGATCGTCGCGGTGTCCGCGCTGTGGTTCATCGCCACCGAGGCCTCGGGCTGGCAGGCCAGCCCCGGCAAGCGCCTGCTCGGCCTGCGCGTGGTGGCCGCGGACGGCGGCGCGCCCGGCCTGGCGCGGGTGATGGCGCGTTTCGCGGCGGGCCTGCCCTCGTGGCTGCTGCTGCACCTGGGCCATGCGATGGCGGCCTGGCCGCCGGAGCGGCGCGCCCTGCACGACCGCATCGCCGGCACCCGCGTGGTGCTGGCCGAGGACGCGCCCGCGGCGATGCCGGGCTGGGCCCGGGCCTGGCTGGCGCTGCAGCTGCTGGCCTTCGTGCTCGCGCTCGGCTGGCTGGTCGTGGCCTACGTGTTGCTGGCCTGGGCCGCCCTCGGCGGCCCGGGCTGAGCGGCGCGGATCAGACCACCAGTTCGCCCGCCGGCGCGGCCGCGCCATCGGTGAACAGGCGCTGCCAGGCCGCCCGCGCCAGCGCGTGGTAGAGCACCAGGAAACCGGCGATCCAGGCCAGCAGGGCCAGCAGGGCCAGCGGGATCGCCAGCCAGGGCAGCACGGCGCCGAGCAGGCCCAGGATCAGCACGACCACGCCCAGCACGACCGCCGCCACCACCATCGCCACGATGCCCAGCGCCGCCATCAGCAGCATCGGCCCCGGGTTGCCGGCCAGCGCGCGGAAGGCATCGACGATCGCCGGCAGCGTGCCGCGACCGCCCAGCTGCACCAGCGGCAGGGCCAGCAGGCCGACCACGCCGTTCACCCCGCCCACGGCCAGGGCCCAGAGGAAGTTGGGCACCGGATGCGCCGGCGGCACGGGCTCGGGCATCTTGCCGCTGGCGATCGCATCCCAGACCGCCCACTGGCTGGCGAAATGCTCGGGCCCGCCGAACACCCACTGGCCCAGCAGGTTCAGGCCGAAGCCGACGGCACCCAGCACCGCCAGCCCGGCCAGCGAGGGGAAGCGGCCGCGGAAACCGGCGAAGGCGTCGAGCGCACCGGCCTGGCCGCGTTCGGCGTTGTCGATCACCTGCACCATGCCGCCGCCGAGCACCGGGCCGAGCACGAAGCCCAGGCCCATGAACAGCACCATCAGCACCGGCAGGGCCTGCGCCATCGAGGCGCGCATGGCCTGTTCGCTGCCGTCGCCGGCGCCGGCGAGGCCGACCACCACGAACACGATGCCGACCACGACCGCCACGAACATCCACGCCAGGACCTGCAGCAGGGCCGCGCCCAGCACCGCGCCGGACTGCCGGCTGCCCGCGTCCAGCGCCGACCGGAACATCGCCAGCACGTCGTCCACACCCAGCTTGTTGATCATCGTCCCTGCCTTCCTCGTGCTCAGGCGCGCCGGTGCGCCTGGTGGATGAACCGCCGCAGCACCCGGCGGGCCAGCGGCGCGGGGCGCACGGCCCCGGCCAGCTGGCGGGCGCAGGTGCCCTCCTTCGCCAATGCCTCGGCGCGCGCGCGGATGTAGCCGCGCATCACGCCGGTGTTGAATTCGGGGTGGAACTGCACGCCCCAGGCCGCTTCGCCCCAGCGGAAGGCCTGGCAGCCGTCGCGGTCGGATTCGGCCAGCACCTCGGCCTTCGGCGGCGGCGCCAGCACGGTCTGCAGGTGGGTGGCTTGGGCCTCGATGCGCAGGGGCAGGCCGGCGAACAGCGGGTCGCGTGCGGCCGGGTCCTTCAGGCGCACCTGCACCGTGCCCATCTCGCGGCCCCGGGGGTTGTAGTCCACGGTGCCGCCCAGGGCGTGGGCGATCAGCTGGTGGCCGTAGCAGATGCCGAACAGCGGGCGGCCGGCCTCGGCGGCGTCGCGCAGCCAGTCGGCGGTGCGCTCGCTCCAGTCCAGACGCTCGGTGACCATCGCGCCCGAGCCGGTGACCAGCACGCCGGCGTAGTCGGCCGCGTCGGGCAGGGGCTCGCCCTCGAGCACGCGCACGTGGCGCACCTGGCGGGCGTGCAGGCCGGCGGCGACCCGGATCCAGTGGCCGAAGCTGCCGTGGCGGCGCAGCGGCTCGATCGGCACGCCGGTCTCGAGGATCAGGAAGGGCTTCATTCGGATCGGGGGCTTGGCGGCGCAAATGCAGGCCCGGCGCGGGCCGCGGCTATACTAGCGCGCTTTGGACAGGGCGAAACCGCGATGACCGCACCGACCTTCCAGGAACTCATCCTCCGGCTGAACCAGTATTGGGCCGGCCAGGGCTGCGTCCTGATCCAGCCGCTCGACCTCGAGGTCGGCGCCGGCACCTTCCACCCGGCCACCTTCCTGCGCGCGCTCGGCCCCGAGCCCTGGGCCGCCGCCTACGTGCAGCCCTGCCGCCGCCCCACCGACGGCCGCTACGGCGAGAACCCCAACCGCCTGCAGCGCTACTACCAGTACCAGGTGGTGCTCAAGCCCAACCCCGACAACATCCTCGAGCTCTACATCGGCTCGCTCAAGGCGCTGGGCATCGACCCGCTGGTGCACGACCTGCGCTTCGTCGAGGACAACTGGGAATCGCCGACGCTCGGCGCCTGGGGCCTGGGCTGGGAGGTCTGGCTCAACGGCATGGAAGTCACGCAGTTCACCTACTTCCAGCAGGCCGGCGGCCTGGAGTGCCGCCCGGTGACCGGCGAGATCACCTACGGCCTCGAGCGCCTGTGCATGTACCTGCAGAACGTCGACAACGTGTTCGACCTGGTCTGGACCGTCGGCCCCGACGGCACGCCGGTGCACTACCGCGACGTCTACCACCAGAACGAGGTCGAGCAGTCGGCCTACAACTTCGAGCACGCCGACGTGGAGGAGCTCTTCCACCGCTTCGACGCCTGCGAGAAGGAAGCGCAGAAGCTGGTCGAACTCGGCCTGCCGCTGCCGGCCTACGACCAGGTCTGCAAGGCCTCGCACAGCTTCAACCTGCTCGACGCCCGCCGCGCCATCAGCGTCACCGAGCGCCAGCGCTACATCCTGCGCGTGCGCAACCTGTCCCGCGCCGTCGCCGAAGCCTATTTCGCCCAGCGCGAGAAGCTCGGCTTCCCCGGCCTGAAGAAGACCCCGGAGGCCACCCATGGCTGAGCTGCAGCCGCTGCTGATCGAACTGGGCACCGAGGAGCTGCCGCCCAAGGCGCTGCCCGAGCTCGCCGCCGCCTTCCACGAGGGCATCCGCAAGGCCCTGGCCGCGCGCCGCATCGAGGTCGCCGAACACATCGGCGGCGACGCCGGCCGCGCCCTGTATTCGCCGCGCCGCCTCGCCAGCGTGCTGCCCGGCGTCGGCGTGCAGCAGCCGCAGCAGTTCAGCGAGGTGCTCGGCCCCTACCTCAACATCGGCCTGGACGCCGACGGCAACCCCACCCCGGCCCTGCTCGGCTTCGCCCAGAAGAACGGCATGGAGTGGCAGAAGCTCGACCGCGTCACCGACGCCAAGGGCATGCGCTTCGTCGCCCGCAGCACCCGCCCGGGCGCGCGCACGCTGGACCTGCTGGCCGAGGTGGTCGAGGAAGCGATCAAGGGCCTGCCCATCCCCAAGCCGATGCGCTGGGGTGACCGCGACGTCGCCTTCGTGCGCCCGGCGCACTGGCTGGTGGTGATGCTGGGCAAGGAGGTCGCGCCCGGCGGCGTGCTCGGCCTGCGCGCCGACCGCATGTCGCGCGGCCACCGCTTCCACCACGACAAGGGCGTGTGGCTCAACCACGCCGGCGAATACGTCGAGGCGCTGCGCGCCGCGTACGTGCTGGCCGACCCGCGCGAGCGCCGCGAGCGCGTGCGCGCCGAGATCGCCCGCGCCGCCGCCGAGGCCGGCGGCCAGGCCCGGGTCGAGCCGGCGCTGCTGGACGAGGTGAACTGCCTGGTCGAATGGCCCAGGGCCATCCTGTGCTCCTTCGAGCCCGAGTTCCTGCGCGTGCCGCAGGAGGCCCTGGTCTCGACGATGGAGGCCAACCAGAAGTTCTTCCCGGTGCTCGACGCCTCCGGCAAGCTGACCGAGAAGTTCATCGGCATCGCCAACATCGAGAGCAAGGACCCGGCCGAGATCCGCCGCGGCTACGAGCGCGTGATCCGCCCGCGCTTCGCCGACGCGCGCTTCTTCTTCGACGAGGACCTCAAGCAGGGCCTGGCGGCGATGGCCGCAGGCCTGGCGACGGTGACCTACCAGGCCAAGCTGGGCACGGTGGCCGACAAGTCGGCGCGCGTGGCCGCGCTGGCCGCCGCGATCGCGCCGCTGGCGGGCGTGGACGCCGGCCGGGCCCGCCGCGCCGCGGAACTGGCCAAGGCCGACCTGCAGAGCCGCATGGTCGGCGAGTTCCCCGAGCTGCAGGGCATCGCCGGCCGCTACTACGCCGCCGCCGCGGGCGAGCCGGCCGAGGTCGCCGCCGCCCTCGACGAGGCCTACATGCCGCGCTTCGCCGGCGACGCCATCGCGCCTTCGCCGCTGGGCCGCGTGCTGGCCATCGCCGAGCGCCTCGACACCCTGGCCGGCGGCTTCGCCGCGGGCCTCAAGCCCACCGGCAACAAGGATCCGTTCGCGCTGCGCCGCAACGCGCTGGGCCTGGCGCGCACGCTGATCGAGGGCGGCGTCGACCTGGACCTGCCGGCGCTGCTGGCCGAGGCGGTTGCGCGCCTGCCGGCCGGCCTGTCGGCGGATGCCGCGGAACTGCAGGACTTCGTGCTCGACCGCCTGCGCGGCTACTACGCCGACCAGGGCGTGCCGGGCACCCAGTTCGACGCGGTCGCCGAGGTGCGCCCGGCCTCGCTGGTGGATTTCGATCGCCGCCTCAAGGCCATCGCCGAGTTCGCGAAGCTGCGCGAAGCCGCGTCGCTGGCCGCGGCCAACAAGCGCATCCGCAACATCCTGCGCAAGGTCGAGGCGCCGATCCCGGCGGCGGTGGACGCCGCGCGCCTGGACGAGCCGGCCGAGCGCCTGCTGCACGAGGCCCTGGCCGCCGCGCTCGCCGACACCGATCCGCTGCTGGCGCAGCGCGACTACGTCGGCACGCTCAAGCGCCTGGCCGCGCTGCAGGCGCCGGTGGACAACTTCTTCGACCGCACCCTGGTGATGGCCGAGGATCCGGCCGTGCGCGACAACCGCCTGGCCCTGCTCAAGCTGATCGCCGACCGCTTCGCGGCGGTGGCGGCGGTCGAGCAGCTGTCAGCCGGCTGAGCGTTTCGCCAGGGCCAACGCACGCGCGCGCCGGCGGTCTTCGCCGGCGCGTTTCTTCGCGCGCCGGTCCAGGTAGAGCTGGACCCCGGTGATCGTGAACAGCGGCATCGCCAGGCTGGCGAGGCAGAACACGAACAGGCCGGCGCCGCCGAACCAGCTGCCGCTGTGCAGCGGGAACATGGCCGCGACGAAGCGCTGCCCCGCCGGCTTGTCCCCGAAGCGCTCGTGCGCGGCGACCGCCAGCGACCCGGCGTCGAGCACGAGGCGGTGGTTGGCGCGTTCGTGCGCCGGGTCCGGATCCTGGTAGATGAACTCCAGCGGCGCGCCCGGCACGGCCGGCAGGCGCAGCGTGCGCGTGGACCAGGCCGGGACCTCGCCGTCGAACACGGCGAAGGCGGCCGCGACATCCGGCGCCGCGACCTCGGGCGATGCGGCCTGCGCGCCGGACGGGGCCGCGGCGTCGGCCCGCGCTCCTGCCCCGCGCGGGCCCGCGGCATCGCGCGGCCCCGTGCCCGCACCGGCCGCCGGCCCGCCGCGCGGCGCCGGCGCCGGCACGCCCGCCAGCGCGTTCACGCCTTCGCGGTACCAGCCATAGCTCCACCACAGGCCGGTCAGCGCCATCAGCAGGTAGGGCAGCAGCAGCCAGGTCGCGACGACCGAATGCAGGTGCCAGAGGAAACGCCGGCCGCTGAGCCGGGTGTCGAGATGGAACCAGGCGCGCAGGCTGGCCCAGCGCCGCGGCCAGCGCAGGGTCAGGCCCGAGGCGCAGAAGAACAACAGCGCGAGCGTGGAGGCGCCGACGACCTGCTTGCCCACCTCGCCCGCGGCCAGCCAGCGGTGCAGCTGCATCGTCGTGCGGAAGAAGCCTTCGCCGCGCGGCGTGCCGAGCAGCGCGCCGGTGTAGGGATCGAGCCAGCGCGATTCGCCGCGCGGGCGGCCGCCCGGGCCCGGCGGCGCGCCCGGCGCCGGCGCGAAGGTGACGCGCGCGGCATCGGCCGGATCGGCCGACAGCTGCAGCGCCTGCACGGTCTTGCCCGGCGCGGCGGCGGCGACGCGGGCCAGCAGCCCGGCCGGCGCCAGCGGCCGGCGGCCGGCGGGCTCGACCGTCATCACGCCGGGATTGATCGCCTTGAGCACCGCGTGCTCGTAGGACAGCATCGCGCCGGTCACGCCGACGAGGGCGAGCACCAGGCCGGCGGTGATGCCGAGGAACCAGTGGGTCTGGAACAGGATCTTGCGCAGCATGCCGGCCTCAGGCGTCCGACCAGCGACGCAGCAGGTTGTGGTAGACGCCGGTAAGCTGCACCAGCGCGGGATGGCCGGGCGCGGCGGCGGTGAGCGCGCGCACGGCCTGGTCGAGTTCGAACAGTTCGCGGCGCTGGCCGGCGTCGCGCACCAGGCTCTGGGTCCAGAAGAAGCAGGCGATGCGCTCGCCGCGCGTGACGGGCGTCACCTGGTGCAGGCTGGTGCCCGGGTAGAGCACGAGATCGCCGGCGGCCAGCTTCACGCGCTGGGTGCCGTAGGTGTCCTGGATGACGAGTTCGCCGCCGTCGTAGTCGTCCGGCTCGCTCAGGAACAGCGTGCTCGAGACGTCGGTACGCACCGGCACCTGCGCGCCGCCGGCGCCGCGCTCGTAGCGGATGGCGTTGTCCACGTGGAAGCCGAAGGACTGGCCGCCGGCATAGCGGTTGAACAGCGGCGGGTAGATGCGCCGCGGCAGCGCCGCGCTGAAGAACAGCGGGCAGCGCCCCAGCGCGTCGAGCACCCGGCCGCCGAGTTCGCGCGCCACCGGGTCGGTCTCCGGCAGCTGGGCGTTGTCCTTGGCCTGCGCCGACTGGTAGCCGGCGGTGAGCCGGCCGTCGGCCCAGCCGGCGGTCGCCAGCCGGGCGCGGAAATGCGCGAGCTGGTGGGCATCGAGCACCCGGGGCACGTGCAGCAGCATGGGGTTCTCCTGGCGGGCACGGCACGCGGCCGGGCCGCGGCGGTCAGTAGCGGAAGGTGGCGGTGAGCATCGCCGAGCGCGCCTCGCCGGGCGTGGCCCAGCCGTTGTTGCGCACGCGCACGAAGTAGTCCTCGTCCAGCAGGTTGTTGATGTTGAGCTGCAGCGAGAGCGCGTCGCTGACCGTGTAGCCGAGCATGGCGCGGTGCACGGTGTAGGCCTGGGTGTAGTTCCGGCCGGCGAGGCGGAAGCGGTCCTGGTAGCTGAGGCCGTAGCCGAGCATCCAGTCGGGCGCGAAGGCCCAGGTCGTCCACAGGCTGGCCGAGCGCTCGGGCGTCTGCACGATCGGCAGGCCGCGCTCCGGATCGGGGTTGGCCGGCGAGTTGGTGCAGCCCGACTGGCCCGGGTTGGCGAGGCAGAAGTCCGACACGCTCTGCAGCACCTCGCTGTCGAGCCAGGTGGCGTTGGCGAACACCGACCAGGTGCGCGTCAGCTGACCGGCGATGCCCAGGCTCAGGCCGTCCACCCGGGCGCGGCCGTCGAGCGCCTGCTCGATGGCGACGCCGCTCAGCGGGTCGAAGTCGGCCACCTTGTAGTTCTCGCGCTCGTTGCGGAACAGCGCGGCGCTCAGGGCCAGGCGGCCGCTGTGCAGCTCCCACTTCGTGCCCAGCTCCAGGTTGGACGCCGATTCCGGGTCCACGTTGCAGGTGAGCGCGGTGCAGCTGCCGTTGACCGAGGCCTTGGACGGCGTGCGCGCATTCGAATGACTCAGGTAGACGCTGCCGGCATCGGTCGGCTTGAACACCAGGCCGGCGCGCCAGGAGAACAGGTCGTCCACGTTCTCCAGCGTCGGGCCCTTGCCGGTGACCGTGCCGATGCCCGGGATCGCCGGCTGGCCCAGCGCCGGCGCCTGCACCACGGTCCAGGCGGCGTTGCTGCCTTCGTTGTGCTCGTAGCGCGCGCCGAGGTTGAGGAGCCAGCGCTCGCCGAAGCGCATCGTGTCGAACAGGTAGACGGCGGCGTTGGACAGCTCGCCCTCGCTGCGCCCGGTGAGCGTGTAGTTCACCGGGCCGGTCCAGGTCGAGTCCGGGTCGGACAGGTCCATCACCGGCAAGGCCACGAGCGTGCCGTCGGGGTTGCGCAGCAGGCTGCCGGTGTCGAGGTCGAAGGTTTCGCGGGTGAAGGCGACGCCGGCGACCAGCGCATGGCCGACGGCGCCGGTGTCGAAGCGCGCGCTCAGGTCGGTCTGGCTGGCGGCCAGCACGTTGCGGGTGTCGCGCTGGTAGCCGCGCGGCCCGCTGGGCTGGTAGCTGCCGGGCGCCAGGCCGCCGGTGCAGGCGCCGCCGGTGGCCGGGTTGGTGCCGTCGGCCAGGCACCAGCTGCCCTGCACGGCGCTGACCACCGTCGTCTGGTCCACGCGCTGCAGGCGGGCGAGGCTGCGCAGCGTCACGTCCGCGCTGAAATCGTGTTCGAACACCGCGGTGACGGTGCTGGCCTCGATCTCCTGGCGGTCGAGGTTGTGGTAACCGTAGTAGGCCTGCTCGTCGATGCCCGGCAGGGTGCCGCCGTAGGCGGAGAAATACGGCAGGCCGTACTGGGGTGCGTTGTCGTCGCGCTGGTGCATGGCGCTGAGGGTGAGGCGCGTATCCGAGTCGAGCGCGAAGCCGACCGAGGGCGCGAAACCCCAGCGGCGGAAGTCCTCGTGCTCGCGATCGGGCACGTCGTTGCGGTGGACCATGGCGTTCAGGCGCAGCGCGTTGCCGGTGCCCAGGACCTGGCTGCTGTCCACGGTGGCGCGGGCGAAGCCGTCGGTGCCGGCGCCCAGGGTGGCGACGTTGAAGTCCTCCAGGCGCGCCGACTTGCTGACCAGGTTGATGCTGCCGCCGACCGAACCGGCGCCGGAGTGCGCGGAGTTCGCGCCGTTCACCAGCTCCAGCGATTCGAGGTTGAAGTTGTCGCTGCGGGTGTACTGGGCGCTGTCGCGCACGCCGTCCACGGTGATGTCGGCGCTGGCGCTGAAGCCGCGCAGGTTGATGCTGTCGCCGTAGCCACCGCCGCCCTCGCCGGCGCCGAAGGTGATGCCGGGCAGGGTCGAGAGCACGTCGCGCAGGCCGAACAGCGCCTGCTGGTCCATCGTGGCCTTGTCCACGACGGTGATGGCCTGCGGGGTGTCCAGCAGCGGCTCGGTGTACTTCGGCGAGGAGGCCTTGTCCACGCGCTCGCCGGTGACCTCGATGCCGTCGAGGCGGGTTGCGCCCGCGTCGAGGGCGGCATCGGCGCGCGGCGCAGGCGCGGCCAGGGCCGGCAGGGTGGCGGCGGCGAGCGCCGAGGCAATGGCGAAGGACAGGCGAAGGGGCGACGGCAAGCGGCGCCCCGGACGATGGGCGAGAGGCATGGAAGGAGTCCGGGCAGGGCGTGGCTTGGCCGTCGCGGCTAGCTAATGCGAATCAATCTTATTTGCGCGGGTGCGGGATTGCAAGCCCGCGCTGCCTGCACCCGGGCGCAACATGGGCTGCGGTTATCCTTGGTGCGGATGCCGACATCGCCCCCCGCCCGCCTGCCGCTGTTGCTGTGCCTGTGCCTGCTCGCGCCCGCGGCCGGGGCGCTGGAGTTGCGCGAAGTCGAGATCCGCGGCCTGGAGGACGAAGCGCAGCAGGCCAACGTCGCCTCGCGCCTCTCGCTCGAGCGGCTCAACCCGGCCCGCCGCCGCAACCTCAGCGAGAGCCGCCTGGCCTACCTGCTGCGCCGCGCCCCGCGCGAAGTGCGGCAGGCGCTGGAACCCTTCGGCCTGTACGAAGCCACGGTCGAAACCGAGCTGCGCCGCGAGGGCGAAGCGGTCGACGTCATCGTGCGCATCACCCCGGGCGAGCCCGTGCGGGTGGCCACGCGCGACCTCGCGCTCACCGGCGAGGCACGGGCCGACGAGTCGCTGCAGCGCCGGCTGCAGCGGCTGCGCCCGCGCGTCGGCGACGTCTTCCACCACGGCGTGTACGAAGAAGCCAAGGCGAACATGGACCGCGCCCTGGCCGAGCGCGGCTACTTCGACGCGCGCCAGGCGCGCCACGAGGTCAAGGTCGAACGCGCCGCGCGCCGCGCCGACATCGACCTGGCCTGGGACAGCGGCCGCCGCTACAAGCTCGGCGCCGCCGCCTTCGAAGGCCACCCGTTCCGGCCCGGGCTGCTGGAGAACCTGGTGCCGTGGACGCCCGGCCAGGCCTATGAACAGCGCGAGCTGCTGCGCCTGCAGGCCTCGCTGGCCGAACTCGACTATTTCGGCGCGATCGACGTGCGCCCGCTGCCCGACCAGGCCGTGGACGGCGTCGTGCCGGTGCAGGTGGACCTGGCCCCGGCCAAGCGCACCCGCTACGAAGCCGGCGTGCGCTACGGCACCGACACCGGCCTGGGCCTGTCCGGCGGCTACGAGCGCCGCTGGGTCAACGACCGCGGCCACAAGCTGCGCGCGCAGCTGGGCCTGGCCGAGCGCCGCAACGACCTCACCGTGCAGTACCGCATCCCGGCCTTCAAATGGCTCGACGGCTGGTACACCTTCGGCGCCAGCGTGCGCGAGGAATCGCTGGAGTTCGTCGACAGCGAACTGATCGAGCTGGTCGCCAGCCGCAGCGGCCGGCTCGGCGACTGGGACCTGGTCGCCGCCTTCAAGGGCCGGCGCGAGCGCTTCCAGGACGCCGCCACCGGCGCCGACGTCGCCTATTCCACGCTCGTCTACCCCTCGCTGTGGGCGAAATGGGGCGAGGCCGACGACGCGCTGTACCCGCGCCGCGCCCGCGGCCTGACGCTGGAACTCAGCGGCGGCCATTCCTCCTTCGGTTCGGACATCGACTTCCTGCAGCTGCGCGCCGAGGGCCGCTGGGTGCGCCAGGTCGGCCGTCGCAACCGCGTGCTGCTGCGCGCCGAGGCCGGCACCACGATCAGCGATGAGTTCCCGTCCTTCCCGCCCTCGCTGCGCTTCTACGCCGGCGGCGACCGCAGCGTGCGCGGCTACGGCTACAAGGAAATCGGCCAGTTCATCGAGGACGCCTCGGGCAACCGCTACGTCTTCGGCGGCAAGCACCTGGTGGTGGCCAGCGCCGAGTTCGAGCGCATGTTCAACCGCACCTGGGGCATGGCGGTGTTCGTGGACGCCGGCGACGCCTTCGATTCGCGCGCCTCCTTCGACTGGGAGGTCGGCGCCGGCCTGGGCCTGCGCTGGCGCTCGCCGGTCGGCCCGGTGCGCATCGACGTCGCGCACGGCTTCGGCGACGCGGCGCGGCAGTCGGTGCGCCTGCACCTGAACATCGGACCGGACCTGTGAGCGCGCCGGCCCGCCCGCGCCGCTGGTTCCGCCGCACCCTGCTCACGGGCCTGGCCGTCGCGGGCGGGGTCGCGCTGCTGCTGGCCTGGCTGCTGCACAGCGACAGCGGCCGCGACTTCAGCCTGGCGCGGCTGCAGGCGGCGCTGCCGCCGGGCGCGCTGTCCTGGCAGCGGGTCGAGGGCCGCGTCGGCGGGCCGCTGGTGCTGCACGGCCTGCGCTACGACGACGGCGGCGTGGTGGTCACCGCCGACCGCGTGCTGCTCGACCCCGACTGGCTGCCCGCGCTGGGCCGGCGCCTGCGCTTCGAGCGCCTCGAGGCCGATGCGCTGGCGGTGACGCTGCCGGCCAGCGACGCCCCGTTCTCCCCGCCGACCTGGCCCGGCTCGCTGCCGCGGATCCCGCTGCCCTTCGACCTGGAGGCGCAGGCGCTCGCGATCGACGGCTTCACGCTGCGCCGCGCATCGATGCCGCCCGCGGACGACGCCACCGGCCTGGCCGGCGCCGCCGGACACCGCCGCCTCGAGGGCGACGGCGAGGCCGACGCCACCGTGCTGTTCGCCGCCACCCGCATCGCCGGCGAACGCGTGGTGCTGGAGCACGAGGGCCTGACGCTTGGCGCGCTGCGCCTGGACGCCACGTTCGGCCAGGCCGAGCTGGCGGGCGACTACCACCCGGCGCGCAACTTCCACGCCGACCTGCGCGGCACGCTGCGCCTGCCGGTGGAGGCCGTGCCCGGCGTGCCGGCCGACGCGCCGGCCGACGTCGCCGCCGATGCCGCGGCCGATGCGGACGCCACGCCGGCCGGTGCCGACGCCGGACCCGTCGACGGCGCCACCCTGCGCCTCACCGCCCGCGGCGACCTCGACGAACTCGCGCTCGACCTCGCCGGCCGCACGCCCGAACGCCTCACGCTGTCGCTGCGCCTGCGCGAGGGCCGCGGCATCCCTACCTGGACCCTCGACGCGCTGAGCGAAGGCCTGCCGCCGGCGTGGCTGGGCGATGCCGCCGATGCCCCGGCCTGGCGCGGCCGGCTCCAGGCCGAAGGCCGCGGCGGCGAGGCGGCGGTCGAGGGCGAACTCGCGCGGGGCGAGTGGCGACTCGGCATCGCGCCCTCGCAGGTCGGCCTGGTGGACGACCGCCTGCTGCTGCGCCCGCTCAACCTCGTGCTGCCCGAAGGCCCCGTGCGCGCCACCGGCCAGGTGCAGTACGGCGGCGACGCGCCCGCCTTCGACCTGCAGCTGGCCAGCGAAGCCCTGCGCCTGCAGCCCGAAGGCGACGCGCCCGATGCGCTGCCCGTGGACGTGCGCGGCGCCTTCCGCCTGCGCGGCGTGCCGGACGACTGGCTGCTGGTCGGCGACGCCACGCTCGCCCGCGACGGCGAGGAAGCGACGCTCCGGCTCGCCGGGCGCGGCGATACGACGGCGTTGCAGCTCGAATCGCTGCGCGCGGACATGCCGACCGGCACCCTCGCCGGCCGCGGCCGCGTGGCCTGGTCTCCGGCGCTGGCGCTGGTGCTCGATGCCCGCCTCGACGGCTTCGACCCCGGCTATTTCCTGCCCGACTACCCGGGCGCGGTGCGCGGCGACCTCGACCTGGACGCCGCGCAGGACGGCGACGGCACCTGGCGCGCGGAGGCGACGCTCGGCGGCCTCGGCGGCCAGCTGCGCCGGCGCGCGCTCGGTGGCGATGTCGCGCTGCGCTGGCAGGGCGAGGCCGGCGAGGTGGACGCCGACCTGCGCGTCGGCGCCAGCGCGCTGCGCGCCGAAGGCGCGTTCGGCGCGCGCTATGACCTCGCCGTCAAGGCCTCGCCGCTCGACCTGGCCGATCTCTTCGCCGATGCCGCCGGCCGCGTCGACGGCCGCGTGCAGCTGCGCGGCGCGCCGGAGGCGCTCGACGTCGCCGGCGCGCTGCGCGCCGACGGCCTGGCCTGGCAGGGCTGGCGCGCCGAGACGCTGCAGCTCGACGGCGGCCTGCCCGTGCGCGGCGACGGCGCGCTGCGCCTGCAGGGCCGCGGGCTGTCGCTCGACGGCACCGCGCTCGACGCGCTGGCGATCGACCTCTCCGGCAACCAGTCGCGCGCCCGCGTGCAGGCCGAAGCGGCCTGGCCGGGCGGACGCGCGATCGCCGGCGGCCAGGTGTCGCGCGAGGGCGGACGCGTGTCCGGCGAACTGGCCACGCTGCAGCTGGCCATCGAGGGCCAGCCCGCCCTGCGCCTGCAGTCCCCCGCGGACTTCGCCGCCGGCGCCGGCGGCCTCCGGCTGGCGCGCAGCTGCCTGGTCGCCGACGGCATCGAGGGCCGCCTGTGCGCAAGCCTGGACGCCAACGACGCCACGCTCGAGGCCGAGGCGCTGCCGCTGGCCCTGCTGCAGCCCTGGCTGCCGCGCGACGAGGGCGTGCCGATGCACCTCACCGGCCGCCTCGATGGCCAGGCCCGCCTGCAGCGCGGCCGCGATGGTCGCTGGCGCGGCGGCGGCCGCTTCGATTCGCCGCTGGGCGCGCTGCGCCTGGACGAACAGGCCGAGCGCGTCATCTTCGGCTACCGCGAGCTCGGCCTGGACTGGCGCTTCGACGGCGAGTGGCTCGAGGCCACGCTGTCCGCGCTGCTGGCCAACGAAGGCCGCATCGACGCGACCCTGCGCACCGGCGTGGCCGACGCCGCGCCGCTCACCGGCGAGCTCGTGCTCGACGTGCGCGAACTGACCTGGCTCGAGCTCTTCTCCGAGGACCTCGCCGCGCCCGCCGGCCGCCTGCAGGGCCGGCTCGGCCTGGCCGGCACGCGCGCCGCACCGGAGTTCGCGGGCCAGGCGCGGCTGGCCGACTTCAGCGCGGAAATGCCGGCGCTGGGCCTGCGCCTGCGCGAGGGCGAGTTCCTGCTCACCGGCCAGCCCGACGGCACCACGCGCCTGGAGGGCAGCCTGCGCTCGGGCGAAGGCCGCCTGCGCTTCGACGGCAGCCTCAACTTCCGCCAGCCCGATGCGCCGCTGCAGCTGGTGCTGCGCGGCCAGCGCGTCACCCTGGCCAGCACCGCCGAGTTCTTCGCCATCGCCGACCCGGACCTGGTGCTGCGCCTGGCCGACGGCACCCTGCAGGTGCGCGGCCGCGTGGACGTCGGCGAGGCCCGCTTCGACCTCGAGGCCCTCGACACCGAAGTGCCCGCCTCCGACGACGTGGTCGTCGTGGATCCGCTCGATCCGCCGCGCGAACGCGCCCTGCCCCTGGACCTGGACTTCACCCTCGCGCTCGGCGAGGACGTGCGGCTGAAGGGCTTCGGCCTCGACGGCCGCGTCGGCGGCACGCTCGCCCTGCGCCAGCGCCCGGGCCGGGCCGCGCGCGCCTCCGGCGGCCTCGACGTCGGCGGCCGCTACCGCGCCTACGGCCAGTCGCTGGAGATCACCCGCGCGCGCCTGGGCTACGCCGATTCGCCGGTGGACGACCCGAGCCTGGACCTGCGCGCCGAACGCGCCTTCGACGACGTCACCGTCGGCGTGCAGGTGCGCGGCACGGCGCGCCGGCCCGAGACCACGATCACCTCGAACCCGGCCATGGACACCAGCGAGGCGCTGTCATGGCTGGTGTTCGGCCGGCCGCTGCGCAGCGCCAGCGGCAGCGAGGCCGAGCAGCTCGACGCCGCGGCCATGGCCCTGGGCGCCGGCGGCAACCTCGTCGCCCAGCAGCTGGGCGCGCGCCTGGGCCTGGACGAGGCCGGCATCAGCGATTCGCGCAACCTCGGCGGCGCCACCTTCACGGTCGGCAAGTACCTCTCGCCGCGGCTGTTCATCAGCTACGGCATCGCCCTGGTCGGCACCGGCCAGGTGGTGACGCTGAAGTACCTGCTCACCCGCGGCTTCGACATCCGCGTGGAATCGGGCAACGAATCGGCCGCCTCGCTGAACTGGCGCACCGAGCGCTGAGCGGGCCCGGCGCGGGCGGCGACGTGCCCCGCGGGCCGCACCCCCGGAAAAACGAAGGCCGCCCGGGGGCGGCCTTCGTGGTGTCGCCTGGCGCGGTGGATCAGAAGTCCATGCGCACGCCGACGCTGAAGCTGTTGCGCTCCTGCTGGTCGTCGCTGAAGCGGCCGCTGTAGGACGCGAACACGGTGGCCGCCTCGCCGACCGGGAAGTTCACGCCCAGGTCGGCCGTGATCCAGTCCTGCGACGGGGTGAAGCCCGGCATGGTGAAGCGGCCGTTCATCGAGTTCGAGCCGGCGTTGACGAACACCTGGTCGTCCTCGGACTCCTCGTTGTAGGCCACGCGCACGTACGGGCGGATGCCGCCGTCGGTGCCGAAGGCGCCCATCAGCTGGTAGCCCGCGCGGGCGACCATGGAGTCGCGGTCGAAGCCGCGGAAGTTCATCGAGGTGGCGCTGCCGCCCTCCTCCGCGTAGCCGTCGACGTCCTGCTGCACGTAGGTGGCCGACACGAACGGGCCGTGCTGCAGGCCGCCGGCCTCGCCGAACAGCCAGCCCAGCGCGATCTCGCCGCCGAACAGGCTGGCGTTGGTGCTGCCGATCTCGGTGCGGGTGGCCGGGCCGAGCACGATCTCGCGCTTGATGTCGAGGCTGGTGCTGCCGCCGGTCAGGGCGCCGTGCACGTAGCCGCCGCCGCCGAAGCGCAGGGTGCCGTGCAGGCTGCCCAGCACGCCGCGGCCGTCGATGCCGCCCAGGCCGGTGTTGGTGTCGTGGTTGCCCAGGCTCAACGCGACGCCCCAGTACACGTTCTCGGTGGCGCGCCAGTTGGCGCCCAGGCTCAGGGTCATGCCGTCGGCGCTGGCGCCCGGCACGGCGGCGCTGGCGTCGTAGTCGTAGTCGCCGTACTGCACGGTGGCGTAGCCGCGCACCGAACCCACGCCGCGGTCGAGGCCGAAGTCGGCCATCAGCTCGTCGGTGTAGGCGCGCACGTGCGCCTCGTTCTGCTGCACGCCGGCCTCGCCCGCCATCGAGAACTGCACCGGCGCGGCGATGGTGGACAGCACCACGTTGGCCAGCATCGCGTGGGCGGCGCCGGTCGGGTGCACGCCGTCGGCGAACAGGAAGGTCTGGTTGGCGCCCGCCGGGTAGGTGAAGGGCAGGCCGGAACCGGCCGGGCCGCAGGCCACCGAGCTCGAACCCACGCCGCAGGCCTGGCCGGTGACGTTGGTGAAGCCGTACAGCGACGGGTTGGCGATGATTTCCTCGATCAGGCCGAAGGTGTTGATCGGGATGATGCCGTCGTCCAGGCCCGCCAGGCCCTGGTTGAGCACGGTGTTGTAGAGGAAGGTCAGCTGGGTGGCCGGGCTGGCGCCCGCGGTGCCCAGGAACTGCGGCGTGACGCCGAGGTTGGGCAGGTTGTAGACCACGATGAAGTTGGCGCCGGCGCCCTGCAGGCGGCCGATCTGGGTGATGTACGACACCGCCGCGGCCTGGGTGTTGGCCTGCGCGCTTCCCGGCGCCAGCGCCAGGGTCGCGAAGATGTCGTTGGCGCCGCCCCAGATGCTGTACAGGGCGTTCGGGTCGGCGGTGCCGCCGGTCAGGCCGAAGTACTGGTCGATCTGGGTCGAGATGCGCGGCACCGGGTTGAGGCAGGGCGCCGCCGGGTTGGCGTTCACGCAGGCGCCGCCCCAGGCGAAGTTGGTGCCGCCGGCCAGCGAGTTGACCGCCGACAGGCCGAAGGCGTTGGCGATGATCTCGACCGCGACGCGGTCCGGGTTGGTGGTGAAGGCGTTGCCGGCCGGCAGGGCCTGCGCCTGGGCGATGTTGCCCGAGTCGCTGAGGCTGTCGCCGAAGGCATAGAAGCCGGTGAAGGTCTGCGCCTGGGCGGCGCCGGCGAAACCGAGCGATAGCGCGAGGGCGCCGGCCAAACGATGCATGCGGGGCATGGTGGAACTCCTGTCAGACGGATGTGGATCGATGGATGTCGCGACCCAGGGTTTCCTCGGCGCCCGCGCGGTTTTCGCCCGGCGCGCCCCCTCCCCCAGGAGCCCGGACACAGTAATCCAAAGGCCCCGGCCATACCACCGGGTAGGGTGGTTCAGGGGCGGATGCGCGCGCCCTGCAGGCGGGGCCCACCGGCGTCCACGTCGGTCCAGGCCAGCCAGGCCTCGCCGCCGCGCAGCTGCAGGCGCGGGAAGCCGGTGGCGCGGCCGCGGCCGGCCAGGTCGGCGACCTTCAGGCGCCAGTGCTCGGCGCGCAGGCCGTGGTCGAAACGCGCCAGCCAGAGCGACTGCCGGCCGCCGGCCTCCTCGACCCAGGCCAGCCAGGTGCCGCTGGCGTCGGCGGCCAGGTCCACGCGGCCCTGCACCTGGTCGCCGCGGGCGACGGTGCGCGGCGGGCCGAAGCGGTCGCCCGAATCCGGGGACGCCGCCAGCTTGAGCGCCGGCACGTCGCCGGCCGCGGTGTACCAGGCCACCCAGGCGGCGCGGCCGCGCGCGGCCACCGCCGGGCCGTTCACCGGGCAGGCCGGCATGAACCAGCCGTCGGCGTGCACGATCCGCGGCGCCGACCAGGCCTTGCCGTCGAAGCGCGCGGTGGCGATGTCGCGGATCTCGCCCCCGGCGCGGTCGCGGTAGGCGAGCAGCAGGCCTTTGGGCGTCATCACCGCATCGGTCTGGCAGCAGTCGCAGGTGCTGGCGTCGAGCTCGGCCTCGGCGTGCTTGCCGGCGGCGCCGAACAGGGCGGCGCGCAGGGTCATCGCGCCGCCGCCGCCGTGGCCGTCGTGCCCATGGCCCCCGCCGCCGGTGTGGCGGCCGTCGAGCCAGGCGATGCCCAGCGTGTCGCGCGACTGCGGCCACAGGGTGGCGAAGCCGTGTTCGGTGGCGGTGCCGTCGTCGTGCACCGGGCCCAGGGCCTGCCAGGTCGCGCCGCCGTCGCGGGACGAGAACAGGCGCGTGTCGTAGGCGTAGGTCGCCTCGCCGTTGCGCACCAGCAGGTGCGCCCACAGGCTGCCGTCGGCCAGCGCCTGCAGCGCCGGCACGTCGGCCCAGTTCACGAACCAGTCCTCGCCTTCGGCGATCGTGCGCGGTTCGTCCCAGCCGGTGGCGGCGTCGTGGCGGGCGAAGCGGAAGCGATGGCCGCCGCCGGCGCGCCGTTCGATCCAGCTCAGCAACAGGTCGCCGCCCGGCGCGGACGAGAGCTGCGGCTGCGCGGCGCCGGCCGGCGACGGCAGCGCCCAGGGCGTGATGCGCGGCCGCGGTGCCACGGCGGGCGCGGCGGATGCAGGGGCCGCGGACGCGGGCGCCGCCGGGGTGGGCGTGGCGGACGCGGACACGGCGGCGAGGACGAGGGTGGCGGCCAGGCCACACACACCGGAGACCGGGGCAACGGGGAGTCGGTTCATGCGCGAAGCCTAGTGGCCGCGCGGGCCGGCGTCATCCGGGCGGTCGTCGCCGGACGATGCCGGCGCATCCCGGTGCGTGGCATGACGGAACGCGGCGTGCAGCGCCTGCACCTGTGCGCGGAAGCGGCGCGCCTCCCAGGCCAGCAGGCGCCAGGCCAGGTCGCAGGCCAGCGCCAGCCCGAGGCCGGCGACCACGCCGCCGACCACCAGCGCATTGACGTAGCTGCCCATCGCGCCCGCGCCCTCGCCATAGCCGGCCAGCCCGATCAGCCAGCGGCCCAGCGCATGCGTGCCCAGGTAGATCGGCCCGAGCGTGAGCGGGTTGGTGACCATCTGCAGCGCGACCATCACCGTGAGGTTGCCGCGCACCAGGATCGCCAGCGCCAGGCCCAGCGCCAGCTGCAGGCCGTACACCGGCATCATCGCCAGCACCGCGCCGGCGTACAGCGAGGCGATCACGTGCGGCCGCTTGAACGACCACAGGTAGGGCCGCCTGCGCGCTGCGTCGGCGAACCACTTGATCACCGGATAGCGCGCGACGTTGGCGCGCCGCGGCAGCGGCCGCAGCCAGCGGCGCAGGCGCTTGCGGCGCGCCAGCCAGCGCCGGTGCAGCGGATGGTGCCGGTGCGGCATCGGTGGCCGGACGCGCGCGGGCGCGGCCTCAGGCCACGCGCCGGCGCCGCGCCAGCTGCACGCGCAGCAGCGACACCGCCGCCGGCGTCATGCCGGGGATGCGCGCGGCCTGGCCCAGGGTTTCCGGGCGCGCCTGGCGCAGCTTGCCCTGCAGCTCGGCCGACAGGCCCGGCAGCGCATAGTCGAAATCCGCCGGGATGCGCGCGTCTTCCTGGGCCTGGTTGCGCGCGACCTCGTCGCGCTGGCGCTCGAGGTAGCCGGCGTACTTCACGCCGATCTCCACCTGCTCGGCCACGGCCGGCGCATCCACGCCCGGGCCCAGGCCGGGCACGGCCATGATCGCGGCGTAATCGAGCTCGGGCCGCTTCATCAGGTCGAGCGCGGTCGATTCCTTGCTCAGCGCCACGCCCGTGGCCTGGCGCAGCGCCTCGGCCAGCGCGCCGCCGGGCGACAGCCAGGTGGCCTGCAGGCGCGCGCGCTCGGCCTCGACCGCCTCGGCCTTGCGCGCGAACGCCGCCCAGCGCGCGGCGTCCACCACGCCCAGTTCGCGGCCGACCGGCGTGAGGCGCGCGTCGGCGTTGTCCTCGCGCAGGTGCAGGCGGTATTCGGCGCGGCTGGTGAACATGCGGTAGGGCTCGGTGGTGCCGCGCGTCACCAGGTCGTCCACCAGCACGCCGAGGTAGGCCTCGTCGCGGCGCGGCGACCAGCCGTCCTCGCCTGCCGCCTGCAGCGCGGCGTTGAGGCCGGCCAGCAGGCCCTGCGCCGCCGCTTCTTCATAGCCGGTGGTGCCGTTGATCTGGCCGGCGAAGAACAGGCCGGCGATGGCCTTGGTCTCGAGCGTGGCCTTCAGCCCGCGCGGATCGAAGTAGTCGTATTCGATGGCGTAGCCGGGCCGCGTCACGTGCGCGTTCTCCAGGCCGCGGATCGACCGCACCATCGCCAGCTGCGTCTCGTAGGGCAGCGAGGTCGAGATGCCGTTCGGATACACCTCGTGCGTGTCCAGGCCCTCGGGCTCGAGGAAGACCTGGTGGCTGGCCTTGTCGGCGAAGCGCACCACCTTGTCCTCGATCGAGGGGCAGTAGCGCGGGCCGACGCCCTCGATGGCGCCGCTGTACATCGGCGACTGGTCCAGGCCGCCGCGGATGATCTCGTGCGTGCGCTCGCTGGTGTGCGTGATCCAGCAGGACACCTGCGGCGGGTGCTCGTCGCGCGAACCGAGGAAGGAGAACACCGGGCGCGGATCGTCGCCGGGCTGCTCCTCGAGCACCGACCAGTCGATGCTGCGGCCGTCCAGGCGCGGCGGCGTGCCGGTCTTCAGGCGGCCGACCGCGAACGGCCGCTCGCGCAGGCGCAGGGCCAGCGTGGTGGACGGCGGGTCGCCGGCGCGGCCGCCGGGATGATTGACCAGGCCGACGTGGATGCGCCCGGCCAGGAAGGTGCCGGCGGTCAGCACCACGGCGCGCGCATGGAAACGCTGGCCGCCCTGGCAGACGACGCCGGTGACCCGCTCGTGTTCGATCAGCAGGTCGTCCACCGCCTGCTGGAACACCTGCAGGTTCGCCTGGTGCTCGACGAAGCGGCGGATCGCCGCCTTGTAGCGCACCCGGTCGGCCTGGGCGCGGGTGGCGCGCACGGCCGGGCCCTTGCTGGCGTTGAGCGTGCGCCACTGGATGCCGGCGGCGTCGGCGGCACGCGCCATCGCGCCGCCCAGGGCGTCGATCTCGCGCACCAGGTGGCCCTTGCCGATGCCGCCGATGGCCGGGTTGCAGCTCATCTGGCCGATCGTCTCGACGCTGTGGGTGAGCAGCAGCGTGCGCGCACCGCGCCGTGCCGCGGCCAGGGCGGCTTCGGTGCCGGCGTGGCCGCCGCCGATGACGATGACGTCGTAGGGGCTGGTCATGGTGGGTGCGCGTGGAATCGGGCGGCGATTATCCCGCGCCCCCCGGCCCGGTGCATCCATCGGCCGGGGTTGGCACGGTTCCTGCTTTCCCCCAAGGGCACCTGTCACGGCCAACGCCGGGGGGCGTCGACCAGACTGAACAGGGGCTGGTCAGGCGCGTGGCAGGCATGCCAGGGCCTGGCGCTCCCGGGGGGGAGCGCCAGGCCCTTTTTTATTGCGGGTCGTGCGGGGGAAGAAAGTCGGCGCCCGGCGGGTCGTATGGAACAGGGGGAATCCAGGGGACCTGGTGCCGGGCGCCGAACTTGGTGCGGGTGGAACCCCACCCTGCGTCACTTGCTGACGCGCTGCGTCAGTCGTGGGCAAGGATGCGCCGGCGAAACCGCCGGTGCAATGCCATTCCCCGAACCGCGGCTCAATCCTCGCGGTCTTCACCTCGAATCTGTGAACCACGTCGCGGTTCCGGGGCGCGCGGGGCCGGTCGTTCGGCCCGCGGGGCCGGCGCTTCGCGGTACATCGGACGCTCCGCCCGGGGTGCCGGGGCCTCGCGGTACATCGGGCGCTCCGCCCGGGGCGCCGGGGCCTCGCGGTACATCGGGCGTTCGGCGCGGGGCGCCGGGGCCTCGCGGTACACCGGGCGCTCGGCGCGGGGCGACGGGGATTCGCGGTAGGCCGGGCGCGGCTCGCGCATCGGGCGCTCTTCGCGCGGCGGCGCCGACTCGCGCCAGACCGGGCGCGGCGCCCGCGGCTCGGGCGCGGCGCGCTCGGCCGGGCGGGCCGGGCGCAGGCGATCTTCCGGCGTTTCGCGATACAGCGGACGCGGCGCCGGTCGCGAGGTCGGACGTTCGGCCGGCACGCCGGGGCGCACGCCGCCTTCTTCGTACCGCGGGCGCGGCGCCGGGCGACCTTCGGGATACCGCGACGGCGGCGGGCGCTGGTACTCGCCACCGACCTGGGTCGGACCGGTCGGCGGCAGGTCCTCGCGGTACAGCGGGCGCGGGTTGCGCGGGCGCTGCGGCGCCGGCTGGTGCCAGTACTGCGGGTAGTAGTACCAGCCGTGCGAATACGGGCCGTAGCCACTCCAGTACCACGGGTCCCAGTGGCTGCCGACGCTGAAGCTCCAGCCGCCGTAGGGGCGCCAGTAGCTGTTGCAGTAGCGGTAGTAGCCGGCGCGGCAGCGGTAGCGGTCCAGGCGCCAGAACGCCGAATACCCGTAGTCGTAGTAGCCGTAGTCGAAGCCGTAGTGGCTGTCGTAGCGGTCGTACTCGTAACCGGCGTAGTAGTCGCCCTGGTCCTCGTAGGCCGGGTAGTAGTAGCCGTCGCCGGTGTCGACGTAGCGGTCCTGCGGAACGGTGACGCAACCGGCCAGCAGAAGGATGGCGGCAAGGGCGATCAGGCGTTTCATGGCATTCCCCCCGGGGATGGCAGCGGCAGTCTCGGCGCGAAGCGGTGAATCCCTACTTAACCCATCCCCTGCGGTGGCTGCGTGATATCGTGCGCCGCCCTTTCCGCCCGCAGGCACCCCGATGGCGCTCCACCAGGCCTCCGGCCGTTGGCGTCTCGGCCTGGCGCTGGCCCTGGTCACGGCCGCCTGCTGGGCGACCCTGCCGGTCGCGCTCAAGCTGACGCTGGAACAGCTCGACCCCTACACCCTCACCTGGTTCCGCTTCGTGCTCGCCGCCGGCGTGATGGCCGCCTGGCTGGGCGCGCGCGGCGGCCTGGCCGGCTTCCGCACCCTCGATGGCAGGCGCTGGTGGCTGCTCGGCCTGGCCGGCCTGGGCCTGATCGGCAACTACGTCTTCTACCTGCTGGGCGTGAAGTACACGACGCCGGCCAACGCCCAGCTGCTGATCCAGCTGGCGCCGCTGCTGATGGCCCTGGGCGGCATCGTCGTGTTCGGCGAACGCTTCAACCGCTGGCAGTGGACCGGCCTGGCGGTGATCGTGCTGGGCCTGGGCCTGTTCTTCCGGGAACAGGTCGGCGGCGCGGCCGGCGGCGGCGACTACGTGCTGGGCTCGGCCCTGGTCGTGGTCGCGGCGGTGGTGTGGGCGGGCTATGCGCTGATCCAGAAGCAGCTGCTGCTTCGCCTGCCCTCGCCGGCCATCCTGCTGGCGATCTACGTGCTGGCCAGCGTGCTGCTGCTGCCGCTGGCCGCGCCGGCGGCGCTGGCCAGGCTCGACGCGATGCACTGGGCGCTGCTGCTCTACTGCGCGCTCAACACCCTGGTCGCCTACGGCGCCTTCGCCGAGGCGCTGGCGCACTGGGAAGCCTCGCGCGTCTCGGCGGTGCTGGCGACCACGCCCCTGCTCTGCCTGGGCGCGGTGGCCGCGGTGCATGCGCTGTGGCCGCAGGTGATGGCGCCCGAGCGCGTCGGCGCGGTCGGCTACGCCGGCGCGGCGCTGGTGGTGGTCGGCTCGGCGCTGGCGAGCCTGCTCGGCCAGCGCGCGGGCAAGGCCTGACTCAGGCGCGCAGCCGCGACAGCAGGTCGCGGCAGTCGGGCGATTCCACCCATGCATCGAGCGCCGACAGCGCGGCCTGCGCCGAATCGCGCGCCGGCCCGGCCAGGCGTCGCCAGCCTTCGAAGGCGCCCAGCAACCGCGCCGCGACCTGCGGATTGACCGCGTCCAGCGCCGCCACCATCGCCGCGATGCGGCCGTGGCCCGCGCCGTCGCGGCGGTGGAAGGCCAGCGGGTTGTTGCGCGCCAGGTTGCCCAGCAGCGCGCGCACGCGGTTGGGATTGGTGGCCTTCCACCAGTCCGAGGCCAGCAGCGCGTCCACGTCGGCCAGTGCATCGGGGTGCGGGCGCGTGGCGACCAGGCCGATCCACTTGTCGGTCACCAGCGGATCGTGGGCGAACTCGCGCTGGAACGCGGCCAGCGCCGCCGGCGCGGCGGGCGCCTGCGCATGCAGCAGCGCCTTCAGCGCCGCGAGGCGTTCGGTCATCGTGGCCGCGCGTTCGAAGGCGTCCTGCGCCAGCGCGGCCTGCGGATCCAGGCGCGTCAGCCAGGCCAGGCAGGCGTTGCGCAGCGCGCGCGCCGCCATGGCCTCGCCCGTGAGGCCGCGCGCGGCGGCCCCGGCCAGCGCGTCATGGCGGGCTTCCAGGCGCTCGACCAGGTCCTCGGCCAGGCGGTCGAGCAGTTCTTCGCGCGCGCCGACGATCGCGTCCACGTCCACCACCGCGACCGCCTCGGCCAGCGTGTCGAAATCCGGCAGCTGCAGGCATTCGGCCACGAAGGCCGGATCGGCCGCGTCGTCGTCGAGCAGGTCGGCCAGCGCGTCGCGCAGCGCCAGGATCGCCGGCTCGCGCGCGCCGGTGCCGACGATGGCGTCGGTGGCCAGGCGCTGCAGCAGGTCCCAGCGGTTGAACGCATCGGTTTCCCAGCGCGCGAGTTTCGCCAGGTCGTCGGCCGAATAGTCGACGTGCAGCTTCACCGGCGCCGTGAAGCCCTGGTTGAAGGCCGGCAGCGCCTCGGCGCCCAGGCCGGGCCAGCGCAGCACGTGGCGCGCCTCGCGCAGCTCGACCAGGTCGCCGCGCACCGGCGCGTCGGACACCGGCGGCGCGGTGATGCGCTCGCCGTTGGCGTCGTACAGCGCGAAGCGCAGCGGGATCGGCAGCGGCGCCTTCGGCCCGGGCTGGCCGGGCGTGGCCGGCTGCGACTGCCCGATCACCAGCGAATAGTCGCCGCTGTCGGGATCGAAATCCGCGGCGACCCGCACCTCCGGCGTGCCCGCCTGCGCATACCAGCGCGCGAAGTCCGACAGGTCGCGGCCGCTGGCGGCGGCGTGCGCGGCCAGGAAGTCCTCCAGCGTGGCGGCGCGGCCGTCGTTGTCGGCGAAATACCTGTCCATGCCGGCGCGGAAGGCGGCGTCGCCGACCAGCTGCTGCAGCACGCGCACCAGCTCGGCGCCCTTTTCGTAGACGGTGAGCGTGTAGAAGTTGCTGATCTCGCGGTAGCGGTCCGGCCGCACCGCGTGCGCCAGCGGGCCGGCGTCCTCGGCGAACTGGCGGCCGCGCAGCAGGCGCACCACCTCGATGCGCTTGAGCGCGCGCGAGTGCAGGTCGGAACTGAACTCGGTGTCGCGGTAGACCGTCAGGCCTTCCTTCAGCGAGAGCTGGAACCAGTCGCGCAGCGTGACGCGGTTGCCCGACCAGTTGTGCAGGTACTCGTGCGCCACCACCGATTCGATCGCCATGAAGTCGGCGTCGGTGGCGGTGGCTTCGTCGGCCAGGATGTAGCGGGCGTTGAAGATGTTCAGGCCCTTGTTCTCCATCGCGCCCATGGTGAAGTCCTGGGCGGCGACGATGTTGAACACGTCCAGGTCGTAGCAGCGGCCGAAGCGCTGCTCGTCCCAGCGCAGCGAACGCTCGAGCGCGCCCAGCGCGTAGCGGCAGCGTTCGACGTCGCCCGGCTCGGCCCACACATTGAGTTCGACGCGGCGGCCTTCGGCGGTGGTGACCGTGTTCGACACCCGGCCCAGCTCGCCCGCGGCGATCGCGAACAGGTAGCCGGGCGTTGGGTGCGGGTTCTCCCACGTGGCTTCGTGGCGTCCATCGCCGAGGTCGCGCGCGCCGGCCGGGTTGCCATTGGCCAGCAGCACCGGGTAGGCCACGCGCTCGGCGCGCAGCACGATGCGCCAGGCCGGCATCACGTCCGGGCGGTCGGCCAGGAAGGTGATGCGGCGGAAGCCCTGCGCCTCGCACTGGGTCAGCAGCAGCCGGCCGCTGCGGTACAGGCCCTCGAGCCGCGTGTTCGCCGCCGGGTGGATGCGCACCACCGTGCGCAGGCGGCAGGGTCCGACCACGCCCGGGATGCGCAGCACGCGGCCGTCGTAGGCGTACTGATCCGCGGCCAGGGCGCGGCCGTCGAGCTCGATGGCCAGCAGCTCGAGCTCCTCGCCGTCGAGTTCGATCGGCTGGGGCTCGCGGAAGGGGTCGGGT
>VFQN01001806.1_pt1 | contig 34714 bp, 24 predicted proteins | sample 3512371 | NCBI WGS metagenome assembly VFQN01 (sample SAMN10412370, study PRJNA504923) | tailings metagenome | isolation source: Replicate 2 from Balatoc abandoned mine | place: Philippines: Itogon, Benguet | collected 2017-08-28 | reverse complement strand
CCAACTTCTCAACCATCGATGCAACCGAGCGGACAACCGTCAGGCTTTCCTTCAGGTCAGCCCACAGGAGTTCCCTCCGGACAGCCTTCCGGTATTCCATCGTCACAGCCGAGTAGTGTTCCTTCTGGACAACCAAGCAGTATTCCGTCCATGCAGCCCACTGGGCAACCATCCGGATTTCCTTCCGGCCAGCCCACTGGAATCCCTTCAGGTCAGCCGAGCGGTATTCCGAGTGGTCAGCCCTCGGGAGTTCCATCGATGCAACCGACAGGAGTACCAACTGGTCAACCAAGTGGTATTCCATCGGGCCAGCCTTCCACACAGCCGACCGGTCAACCATCGTCTGTTCCTTCGATGCAGCCTACTGGACAGCCAACTGGTGTTCCAACAGGCCAACCATCGTCCATTCCAAGCTCGCAACCGAGTGGAGTACCTTCAGGTCAACCGACAAGCATTCCCTCTGGTCAACCTTCGAGTGTTCCTTCGGGACAGCCGTCGGGGATTCCTTCGATGCAACCATCTGGACAGCCTACTGGTGTTCCATCCGGTCAGCCGACAGGAATTCCTTCGGGGCAACCTTCGGGCGTTCCAAGTTCTCAACCCAGCTCGGTTCCTTCGGGACAACCATCTTCTATTCCGTCGTCCCAGCCATCAGGAGTCCCTAGTTCGCAACCTTCGAGCATTCCGAGCGGCCAACCATCCTCGATTCCAAGTGGTCAGCCATCCGGTCAACCTTCGGGTGTCCCCACCTCACAACCCAGTTCGATTCCCTCAGGTCAGCCTTCAGGGATACCCAGTTCGCAACCAAGCAGCATCCCATCATCTCAGCCGTCTTCCATTCCTTCTTCTCAACCTACCTCGATTCCTTCCGGGCAGCCATCTTCTGTTCCAAGCGGTCAGCCGACTCTGATTCCAACTTCTCAACCATCGATGCAACCGAGCGGACAACCGTCAGGCTTTCCTTCAGGTCAGCCCACAGGAGTTCCCTCCGGACAGCCTTCCGGTATTCCATCGTCACAGCCGAGTAGTGTTCCTTCTGGACAACCAAGCAGTATTCCGTCCATGCAGCCCACTGGGCAACCATCCGGATTTCCTTCCGGCCAGCCCACTGGAATCCCTTCAGGTCAGCCGAGCGGTATTCCGAGTGGTCAGCCCTCGGGAGTTCCATCGATGCAACCGACAGGAGTACCAACTGGTCAACCAAGTGGTATTCCATCGGGCCAGCCTTCCACACAGCCGACCGGTCAACCATCGTCTGTTCCTTCGATGCAGCCTACTGGACAGCCAACTGGTGTTCCAACAGGCCAACCATCGTCCATTCCAAGCTCGCAACCGAGTGGAGTACCTTCAGGTCAACCGACAAGCATTCCCTCTGGTCAACCTTCGAGTGTTCCTTCGGGACAGCCGTCGGGGATTCCTTCGATGCAACCATCTGGACAGCCTACTGGTGTTCCATCCGGTCAGCCGACAGGAATTCCTTCGGGGCAACCTTCGGGCGTTCCAAGTTCTCAACCCAGCTCGGTTCCTTCGGGACAACCATCTTCTATTCCGTCGTCCCAGCCATCAGGAGTCCCTAGTTCGCAACCTTCGAGCATTCCGAGCGGCCAACCATCCTCGATTCCAAGTGGTCAGCCATCCGGTCAACCTTCGGGTGTCCCCACCTCACAACCCAGTTCGATTCCCTCAGGTCAGCCTTCAGGGATACCCAGTTCGCAACCAAGCAGCATCCCATCATCTCAGCCGTCTTCCATTCCTTCTTCTCAACCCACTGGTCAACCGTCCTCACAGCCGACTTCCCAACCTACCGGTCAACCTTCTTCTATCCCTACATGTATTCCGACTAATCAGCCCTCTTCACAACCAACAAGCTTGCCCTCCGCGATTCCGTCTTCACAGCCGTCGTCGCAACCTTCCTGTATCCCGAGTAGCCAACCAACATCCATTCCAAGCTCTCAACCAACTTCCCAACCGACGGCCTTTCCGACTGGTCAACCAACCGGTCAGCCATCTTGTGTACCAACAATGCAACCTTCTGGTCAACCCTCTAGTGTCCCGTCATCACAACCGTCCTCTCAACCTTCTTCTTTTCCTTCATCACAACCAACTATGCAACCAACCTCAGTTCCAACCTCCCAACCTTCCGGCATACCTTCAATGCAACCATCTTCTCAACCCTCCTCGTTTCCATCCTCTCAGCCCAGCAGTGTACCAACGACGCAGCCAACCTCAATTCCATCCTCTCAACCCTCCACTCAACCCTCGTCCCAACCTTCAACACAACCTTCTTCCATTCCGACAGGTTTACCAACAACTCAACCAACCTCCTTTCCTTCGAGTCAGCCGAGTTCCCTTCCTTCTGCTCAGCCAACAGGGCAGCCCTCTGGCTTTCCAAGCTCTCTTCCAACTGCACAACCAACATCAGTCCCTACAATGCAGCCAAGCTCTCAGCCTTCGTCTTATCCGACAGGTCAGCCTACAGGAATTCCGTCGGGTCAACCATCCTCCATCCCAACCTTGCAACCGTCCTCTCAACCTTCGGGTCAGCCAACTGGCTATCCAACGACGCAACCAACTGGTCAACCCTCAAATATGCCAACGAGTCAACCGAGTGGGCAACCGTCCGGACAACCTACAGGAATCCCCACCGGTCAGCCTTCCGGAGTTCCTACTACCCAACCATCTGGTCAGCCTACAGGATTTCCAACAACCCAGCCATCAACCCAACCTTCATCGCAGCCTACTGGTTTACCGTCGACACAGCCAACCAGCAGACCGACGAATCAACCAACTGGACAGCCGTCCGAATGTCCATCAGCTCAACCGACAACTCAGCCAAGCGCCCAACCAAGCAGCATGCCATCAGCACAGCCAACCAGACAACCTTCATCGCAACCTTCAGGTCAACCTACTGGAAGTCCGTCAATGCAGCCAACGGGTATTCCAACAGGGCAACCTTCTCATAAACCGACCACTCAACCTTCTTCGCAACCGTCCTCGATCCCTTCATCGCAACCGACATCGCAGCCGTCGGGACGACCAACGATGCAACCGAGTGGGCAACCTACTGGATTTCCTTCCTCTCAACCTAGTAGGCAGCCGACTGGACAACCAACTGGTGTGCCATCCTCCCAACCAACGGCTCAGCCGTCTATGCAGCCAACTGGTCAACCATCAAGCCAACCATCTTCTGTTCCTACTACGCAGCCATCTGCTGTTCCCACCGGACAGCCAACATCTCAACCATCTTCCCAACCATCGAGCCAACCATCTCTCCAACCAACTGCTAATCCATCAACGAGCAACCCATCAACTTATCCGAGCGGAATGCCCAGTGCGGCACCAGTATCAAGTAAGCCGACACCATTTGGTGCAACTAGGAAGCCAATAGGACAGCCAAGTAGCGCTCCGACATACAATCTTTACGATTACAAAGACACGATCTTATACAACGAATACTCACGTTTCGTAAACTCTTTCACTGGATCTTCCAAAGATGTTGTATTTGGGTCATTTTACTCGAAAGGTTACGTGCCTGAAGGGACTTGTGATGATTGGACAACATATCGATCACAGTCTGTGCGGCTTCCTTTTGATAATGTCTTTTACTCCTCGCTATCAATTACGTATGGTGGATATCAGTTTGAGACCGGTTATAAGTACAATTGGACAGCTACTTGCTCTGATTCGACTACTGTGACAAAGATCGTCAATAGTTTATTGACTGGAACTTCATTCAGTCAAATTTGTGGAAACTCCAGATTTATCGTTGAAAACTGCCCTGGAGTTGGTATAACGATGTGTGCAGGGTGTAAGAGAATCTGCAAACCGACATGGTGTGCTGATGTCTTCTATACTCCGGGTGCCTACACTACACCTTGTGTCAGTTGCACTGCTCGCAAAGCATTTTATCAAGTGATGGATTTCCAAGTCCGGAAGGAAATCTTGTACCCACAACTCCTTTCTCCACTATCTCTTACGCCAGGTACGACCACGGTCGATGTGAAACTCAATGTTTCAACAGCTGGAAACCTCTACTGTCAAGCTGTACAATATCCTGGATCTGTGTCCACTGCTCTGTCTGTTAAGAGTATTGGTACATTTTTGCGCTCGAAAGGAGCAGGAATTTATAACATACTTGTTTCAAACTTAATTCCAACTACACAGTATAATATTTATTGCTACACTGAAGACTTCGCAGGCAATGGTATGGATCTTCCAACTGTGTTAGCAACAGTTAAGGCGACTACTACCCTCTGTTGCAATCACGTTTCTTATACAATTATTCCTGATTATGTGCCTTCCTTCGATCAAAGCTCATCGTTATCCAGCTCCCTACTTCCGATCTTTACCTTCAAGTTAGCTGCAATGTCCAGCACGAACCTCACTGCGCGCTTCTCGTTATCTCAATCACTGCCATGCAATGTCACAAAAGACTTTACATCTAGCGTCATTCAACCAAATTCCTTCCTCCTGCCATCAAGACAAAACAACCCTAAATCTTTTGTGATAATGAGCTTTGCGGGTTGTTTTACACTGACCGCGCGATTATTCAATTCAGCGACAAACACCATCATCTCAGTGAAGAACACGTCACTTACGATCAGCCCAATCGCTCAGAACACCAAACCCCCTCAACTTTCTGCTGCTTATTTCACAGATGACGGATTAGGCATAATTGTGAAGTTCAACATGCCGACTGATGAGGCAGTGTCTAAAGTGTCTAGTGTGATGTTTTCTTGTGCAACAATTTTGTCTTTTCCCGGTGATTCATTTGCAACGTGTACTTGGTCTTCTCAGTCACAACTCAGCATATCTCTGGGCCGACCATCCCGTACGAACCTTAAAGATGTGCTTTCGGTGTTAGGGAGTAGTATTAGGTCTGCGCTTTGCCTTGAGACTCAAGTTAAGACATCATGTCAGTACATCACAGCCGGAACTTCCATTAGCATTGGTGCCCCTTACAATCCCGACATCCCTGTGGTATCAGTATCAGCTCCTTCGAAAATTTCGCCTTGTGGGAGCTTACCTTTAGACCCAACAAACTCAGTGGGGAACGCGGGTCATGACTGGCAATCCATCGTTTGGAGCGTGAAGGCTTCATATTCCAATAGCTCATCAGTGAAGTACTTCCTCAGTCTTCAATTAACAAATTTCGCAAATGCCAACTTCAACAGCACGACCAAGTCATATTTATTCCCAAATTCTTTCCTCCAGCCTGGAAAGTTTGTGATTACATTGAGTCTCACAAATTGTTTCAATCAGACAGGCAGTACCACTGTCTTTGTAGAGATGGTTTCATCTGGTTCGGTTCCTCTTGTGCGAGTGTTAGGGCCGAAGTCTATTACAGTCTATCGTTCGAGTATCATATCACTTTTTGCCTCTGCATCGCTCACTCCTTGTGGTACTGTGATGTCAGCAAACCAGACTGCACTTACCTACACTTGGACGATATTTAGTGGTTTAAAGCTTCTGACTGACATCGTATCAACGTCTAATGATCAACGCTACTATCTTCTTGCGCCATACACGCTATCAGCTCTGAAGACTTACACCATCCAAATTGTGACAACCTCTGCGTTGGGTGATGTGTCTTCAAGTAGCGTCAGTGTTCAGGTGCTTCTTAATCAAGTTTATGCGATCATCAGTGGCGGATCTTTTATAACTGTTAGTGTATCCAGTAGCTTCCTTTTGGACGGATCTCAAAGCTACTCCGCTGACAACCCTACCAACACCTCATTGCTGTCCTACACCTGGACTTGTATTGAAACCACCACTCTCTACTTCGGGGGTTCTTGTCAAGGAATTCGTTTGTCGCCAGTTGCGAAGAATCTCCTCGATTTTTCTTCTTACAAGTCATCGGGTGTCGTGCGCTCTCTATCGATTGCATTGTATGTTAAGTCTGCTGATGGAGTTACGGCGAACACTACTGTCACTCTACAGCTCAGACCGATCGTCACCGCTCCTGTAGTAGCACTCGCTCCACCCCTAACGAAGTACAATGCAGATACTAAGATTATCCTTACTGCAAAGATCATCGCCAATTACGACTGTCTGGGAGTTTGGTCGATTTTAGACACGTCATTAGCCGCCTCTAACTCGACATTCACCGTATCCAGAACTGTTATGACTTCAGAAGCAGGTATCTTCTACTTCCAACAAGGTATTCCTGCAAGCACGTTGAGTCCAGGTGGCAGCTACACGATCAGATTCACTGCAAACTACATCAATTCGACTATTCAGAGTGTTTATGCCCAGATTACACTTGTCATCAATCGTGGACCTGTAGGAGGGGCGATGGAAATTGATCCTGCGTCAGGTACGGCTTTAACGACACCATTCACGATATCAACGTTTAACTGGAACGATGAACCTGTGAATCTTCCGTTATTCTTTACTTACAAGCAACTGCTTGTACCATCACCTCAACTGGCTGCGTCAGCAACATCACCTCAACTCCTGATTGCCAACACCCCTTCCACTATTGTATCTGTGGTCCTGGCGTCAGGACAAGCTAACTTCAAGTATAATGTTTCGGTACAAGTAATAGCGACCGACCAAGTAGGATCGAGTACGATGATCTCCACGACAGCTATCGTCTATCCACAAGCATCAACAAGTGCAAAGCTTCTTCAATCGACACAAAAACTATTGCAGTCGTCAGCTTCGTCAGATCCAGCTGCTACGATCCAAGTCATCAGTGCTGTCACTACTTCATTAAATTCAGTAAACTGCACAAAGGCTACATCAGCTATTTGTGCGAAGTACAATCGATTTCCTTGTTTTGCCACGTCGCAGACGTGTGGTGCGTGTTATGATGGCTATTATGGTACCCTTGGTGATAGTAACACCTACTGTGCGATAGATCTCGCCTCGCTTGGAAGCATCGGTGATCGATGTAGTAAAAATCAAGACTGTTTGTCCAACCTCTGTCAGCGCGGATCGTGCCAGGCGAGTCAAAAGAAATGTCCCAACGACTGTTCTGGCGCCGGAACCTGTCGCTATACTGCTTACAACGGCACGAGGGTAGGGTATTGTGGGCTGACGAATCCTTACTGTTACGCCACCTGCCAGTGCACGAGTGGCTTCTATGGGGCGGATTGTCGGCTTAGTGCTGTCGATTTCTCGTATTATCGTCAAATGAGAGCAAGTATGTGCTCCTCCTTCCTCACAACCTCGAAGTTGCAGAATGTTGATCTCAACACTGCTATCAACCACGCCAACACTGTCAGCAACCTCCTCCTTGATCCAAGTCAGTCTGATCTCAGTACTCTTAAAACATGCACGACTGTCTTACTTAACACTGTCGCGAATTATCCGGACATCGCTGGATTGCCAAGTGTCGTTAGTGTGATGATGAAAGCTTTCGCAGCTGTGCTCGCCTATCCCGGCATTCCGGCGGAAACAGTGACGTCAGTGACGAATGCGCTCGCTGTGTTAATTGAAGGAGTGCAACTCTATCAGGTGACAGGTGAACCACAAGATCAAATAGTACTGAATTACGTTAGACTTGGATCTAATCTCGTCAGTGTGAACACTTCCTCGCTCTCTACTTCAAGTGTCAATGCGAAGATTCCAGTGAGTGCAGTTGAGGAAGTGACGTCATTACCTCAGAACTCTGTGAGTTTCAATCTGACGAACGTACGAGTGGCAGCGAATCAAGGCATTGGCGTGGCAGTATATCAATATAATAGTGACCTCTCTCGCAACGCTACCCTCAAAGCACCGGCGATGGCAGTTAAGCTGACGTCAGCGCCACTCATCACTCGCTCTGTGACAACTTCGCAAGTGAAGGCGATCGTCAGCACAGGGGAGGCAGGCCAGACAAGTCGAAGAAGATTAAGCAATGAGGATGAAGTATCTGTGGCCATCACTCTGCAGAACTTGCAAGATATCCGCTATTACTCAACGACTCCGATGGTTGGAGAAGTATGGTGTTTACGCACTGGTGTTAACTATACCCAGGACGTGTTCTGTCCTGACAGTGGTAGAAACTTCACCTTCCATTGTCCAGGAACTTTCGGACGGATTTATAACTTCACTTGTCCGAAGTTCACACTCATTCCGAACTGCGTCAGCTGGAATGGCGTGCAGTACTCCTATCGCAGTGGCTGTGAGGTAGCGTCGTACTCTAGTTCGAGTACTACATGTTTGTGCAATATCAGCTACGCCTCCACCTCCTCTTCCTCTACCTCGAATCTAATGGTATCAACAACCGCTGACATCATCATGATTCCCATCGACGTCACTATCACCTATGAGAGTCCTGTCACCTTCACCTCTACGTCGAAGGACTATGTGGTTATGGTTTCTACGTCAGCTGTCGCTGCCATCGTTCTAATTGCCTTCCTCTCTTTCCGTCGGATTGATAAAAAGACTGACTGGAAGCCGACCGGACTGCGACGATATTTGTTCGCTGAGGCAGCGCAGTATAACGAGAGTCGTGGCCAGTCACTGCTCTTCAAGAACAATTATTTCCCCATTCATGAAAGTTCAGTCTCGTCAGAGTCTTCGAGCTCGCAACCTCAGCAAAGGCGGGGCGTGCCCATGACCCTGTCCTTCCTCTCTCCTCAGAAACAGAGTAACGCGTCAGCGAATCAAAGACGCTTCTCTCTGGACTGGTTGTTCAATTCCCTCTTACCGACAGAGCTCTCGGCTATGCCGATGCTGTCAGTCTTTCACGCTAAATATTATGAAGAACATGATATTTACGCCCTTTTCCGCCATCCGCATTATGACAATGACTTCCTTGCCACGCAAGACCTTCTCTTCCACCCTGAGAACGTCAGTAAAAGCTTTCGATGGATCCTCGTCGGGAGTCGCATTCTATCGGTATTATTCTGGGACACATATCTCATCCGCACTTACTTCGCTGATGATGGCACATGCGAGCATCAGACAGTGGAGCACGACTGTCTGTCGCATAAGACAATGTTCAACTTACAAGACTTATGTACATGGACTCCTACATTAGACACGTATTGTCAGTTCCATGCTCAGACGACAGTGAATAATATGATGAATATTGCAATCGTCACTGCCATGAGTGTCATCTTAACTGTGCCTTTAGAACACTTCTTTCGCTTTATCATGACCAAGTTCATCTTACAGAGATTTGAGTCGCGCGTGAAGCATTCTAAGGTGCCGCCCCTTGGTGCGAAGATTATCCCCGTCACTCTCAATACAAATCCCGGCAACTCGACCGCCACAAGCACCGCAATGACGGTAAAAGAAAACAATAAGAAAGTGGCACCTGAGGTAGCGAAGAAAGGGGAGCTGGTGAAGAAAGGGGTGAGCAATGTCAAGAAGCTTCCAGTAAAACCTGTCCCTGGTGGAGGAAAGCCTGGGAAGCCAGGTGCAGGCGGTGCGAAAGGAGCTGCGGCAAGCAAAGGCGTGGCGGTCAAAGGCAAGGGCGCTGCCGCGTCAACATCTTCTGTCTTAACAGCACAGCAGAAAGCGAAGCAGAAAGAAAAGGAGAAGAAGGCCAAGGAAGAAGAGGAGGCAGCAGCGGTGTTTCAATACCGTCATATCGTTGCCACGTATGATCTTCGCGACTCGATAGATATACGTGGCAAGTATCTTCGTGCTGTTCGCTTCACACTGATTCAAAACATGTCAGACAAGATCTCCAGCAACAAAGAAACTTTCTTCGTCTTACATCACTTACAACAGGAGCAGATTGATAAATATCTCGCGGCAGCCGGTGTGACGTCATGGCTGCGTCGTCCTTACTTCTACTTCGTGAAAATGCGTGGGCAAGAGGAAGAAGCGAGTCTACACGGCGACATTAAGTTGCATTCGATGTCAGAGCTTCAGGTGCAGTCTGTGCTGCGTCAGAAGCGAAATGCAGCGCGCCTCCTCAAACACTACGCACTCTACCTCGAGCGAGATATTGATCGAGATATCTTCATCTTACAACAATTCCTCATCGAGTCTATTGCCACGTCATCTTCCAGGACCTCTGTGTCAGCCTCTACTTTAGATCGTGACGTGGCAAACTTCTTCTTCTTGCGCAAATTTGCGCTACTGGACTTCTACCTGCCGACGTACCTCATCTATAGCGGTATGGCGTTGTTCGGTGTTGCATTGGCTTTGATGACGTGTTTTATTTTCATTTTTGGTATGCGTATTGGGGAACGGTCATCGATGTCGTGGGCATTGATCTTTGCTCTGGGCGTGACGTATGAGTGGCTCATCGTGCAACCACTGACAACAGCGTTGAAGTGGATCGTCTTTGTATTCGTTATCAAGCCAAAGCTTCTCTTACATCACACAATCTTGAAGGAGCGCGCCGGACATATCCTACATCGGCGCTTTGGACTCATCCGAACGATTCACACCGGCATCCAACACTTCAACGCCGCCTGTCGCGCCGCCAGATTATTCCCAGATCTTCCTTCAACTCGATTATTAGTCTCCATGCATGATGATGACATCATCACAGACTACTGGTATTGGAACTATTTCACGATGACGTCATATCTCGCTTACAAAGCTTGTCGCCTTTTCACTTGGTTGTTTTTCTCGTGGATTTTCGCGCTAACTCCTTCGGTTTTCCAGGAATTCTTTGTCGATTTCTTGTTTACCTTCATAGTTTGCATGGCAGGCATAGGCATTATCGCTCTGACGTCGATTAATCCTTTTATCTCGATTGGGTTAGGGGCGGTGGTCTTCCTCGCCGGTCTCGCGTTGCCGATTTATTTAGTGCGGTCAAAGGGCATGGGTAAGATGTCACGCGTCATCCCGACAGAACTCGATGACACCGATCACAACGGCGACCTCGAGGCACCCGTCATTGCTGCTAGTAAGGAGCTGGGGCTGTCATCACGGCTGCGTGGCGTGGGAGAGAACAAATACGTGTTATCGAAGCCTGACGAGGAAGTGCTGCAGAAGCTTCAGACAGCGCAATATGACGTCATCGTTGATGCCTACACGAAGCTCACGTATCCTGAGTATAAAGCTTATAAGGAAAAGCGTTACACTAAGATCTTACGTAAGCTGCGAGACCCGACGTATAAAGACTCCTCGGAAGAAGAGGAGGAGGTAGAGGTAGTACCAGAGGAGAAGAAAGGAGAGGAAGGAAGTGGAGACGCAGTGGAGAACGACTTGCAGTCGAAGACATCAGAGCATCCAGAGACCGAAGATTCTTTCGTCAGAGTGAGCGGGGAGCTGACGAACGAGTCTCTTGTGCGAGACTTCGTCACTCCCACGAAGCCGTCAGAGGAGGTGCGGGCGAATGTAAAGCCGGTAGAAGTTATCGTCAGCCCTGAGGGACCTGCTGTCGACACTCCTATCAAGCTAGAGGAAGTACCTGACACGACAATGCCTGACGTTGATGACGAGCCTCCATCAATGCTTAGACCGGATAACCTGCCACCCGCTGCTATCGAGGCGGCGAAGAAGAAGATCTTAGCGATGAAGAACAGTCGTCTGATTCCCAAGCATAAGATCAAGGCCGTGGAGATGTTGAAGAAGCTGCAGCACCAGATGCAAGCAGACAATCTCTTAGACGAGGCCTTCGGAGACCTGCTAACTCACCAAACCCCTATTACCCAACCACAACCGCAACCGCAAACACTATCCCAACCACAACCTGTGGCGAGTGACGTGGAGACCAGTGCATCTGAAGTAGACCATCCTGATAAGAAAGTTCCAGGCAAGGGTAAGGGCAAGGGCGGGCGTCTGCCAAAAGATCTGAATCAGCGCAAAGAGCTCAAGGCGAGGATCTTAGATCTTGTGAAGAAACGTCAGCAACTGCAGTCGTCAGAAGATGGCTTCAGCTCCTTCGATGAGGCGATGGTGACGTCAGCTGAGATGGGAGAGATCGATGAGCAGTTCGAGGAGGTGGAAGGAGGTGTGCCAGGTCGTTTGAAGAAGAAGAAGAGCAAAGGACGTGTGAAATCCCCGTCGGGTCGTCGAGTCATCTCCAAGTCTAAGCTGAAGGCCGTTGAGATGTTGCGTGGTTTGCAGACGAAGATGCGCGAGGAGAACTACCTCGACCGAGAGTCGGACCATGGCGGTGACGTCATGGACGACGACGTTGTCGCAGTGTATGACGCTAGCGAGGACGAAGAACGAATGAGATCAGAGCCAGCGACGAACATCGTCTCTCGATCGAAGAAGAGAACACCTATGACGTCATCGCTCTCGATGAACGTCAACCCCTCTGACTACTCCTCCAGTGACGTTGGTGGTTATAGTTCATCGGGTCTGGGTTCTGTTGGAAAGCCCGCCACCGCTGCAGTGTCTTCTGTCCCGGCATCTGATCCCGCTGCGGCGATCGCCGCTACTTTAACCAGAGGAAAGAAGAGACGAGGAGGTGGAGCAGCAGGAACGGGCAAGATCAAAATAGATGCGAAGAAATTCAAGATTTCTACTTCAGCGCTGAAAGAAATGACAGAAGAGGATGAGTTAATGCTCACCGGAGGAGGAGGCACTGCAGCAGTGGACGAGGGAGTGGCGAGGAAGAAAGGAGGTAGTGAGCCAGTGAGTGACCTGAGCTCTGACTACCTCTTATCAGGGGTGGACAGCGACTCTGACGTTAGAAAGAGACTGGCGAAGAAGTCATCCTCTCGTCGTCGCCTTGTAAACGACGATCAACCTCCTCCTTCCTCGCTGCATGTGAAGGGCGAGGGATCGCTGAAGATGTTCCTGCCAGAGGAGAAAGCAGTGTATGATGTCAGAAATGAAGAACAAGAGAAGAAACAAGAATAATAATAAGACAAACAAGATTTTACCAGAGCTAATAGGACTAAATGAATGATTAGAAGATGACTGTATGGATGACGTATGAATCTATCGTAACAAGAGTGAGTGAGTGAAGACTGTATTAACGAGAGATAGAGGTTTTTGACTTGCGAAGAATTTGATCGAGACTTCAAACAAATTCAAAGAAGAAAAAAATACAGAATAAGAATAATAGTGAAGATATAAAGGTAAAAAACTTTTTAAAAAAAAAAAAAAGAAAGAGAAAATTCAAACTAGAAGCGTGAGAAGAGTCATGCGATGTGATGTATAATAAAGTAATAATACTAACACAAATTTTCTTTCTTTTCATTAGTGTTTTTATTTGCTGCTTTTGTTTTGTAACATTAAAAACAATTAATTGTTCATATCATATAAGCGATTATTGCGAGTGATTCGTTTTCATTATAAGGCATCGCAGGTAGTATTTGAAATTTATCATAAAACATAAAGTATCTATATATATGATGATGATGCCTGCCGATCAGCTTGCTGAGTATTATCCTCGTGGACCTGCAGAATGTGAGTCTTCCTTCTCTCTTCTCTTCGGCTAACTGTTAACATATTTTGTAACAGCGAAAAAGATCAGAGATTATGCTGAGCGATGTTACGAGGAACTTGATCGAAGTAAAGCCTTCCTTCAGAGCAAAGCAAGCTTTCTTGAATTCATGAAGCAAGTCAATGATGAGTAAGAGAAGTCTCGTTCTCTCATATTTCACTTGCTGAAATATCTTATAGGATATTGAAGGTGCCGTCTAAGAGACCTGAGATTCTCCCTAACCTTACTATCATCGGTCCTCCTGCTCCCCCGGCTCCTCCCGCGCATCCTGTAGTAGAAGACTCAAAGTTGCCTCTATCTTCGCAAAACTCTCTCGCAAGATTGAGGGAGCTGCGAGAGAGCTTTGAGCACTCATTACCGCGAAAGACGAGTGCTGCGCCACCTTCCTCTTCGAGGAGACAACAGTCCTTCGAAACAGTGCAATTTGCCCACCACCCACCACCTTCTCGCAGCTCTTCTTCCCCTCTACGGGAACGACGGAGGAAAGAGACATCTCACCCTCAGACTATGTCAGATACTCCACCATCCCAACCTTACGACCCATCACCCGCTCATGACCCTGTTATAAGAAACAGTGATATCCAACGGAAGAATGAAGTGTTGGACGAGAAGAAAGTCGTCTTTTCTCCTCGCTCAGATCACACGTTAGATCTCCCCAACACACCTCCCCCAATACATCCGAGTAAGCAGGATCAACGATATGCTTCTGACCAGATCGCAAATCCCGCAATACATCAACGAGATAATACCAAAGATATTGCAGTAGTGAAGGAGGAAGTCAGAGAGGATAAAAGAGAAGAGAAGGAGGAAATAGAAGAGTTTGAAGACGAAGACGAAGATGAAGACGAAGTTGAGGAAGAAGAGAATCGTGAGGAGGAAGACGAAGAGGAGTATGCAGTTGTTGAACCTGTCAAGCCGTCGGGATTCCATGAATTTACTCCCTCCGTACATGACCTGATGAAAGCAGACCAGGAAACCAGGACTATGGCTTCGAGCCCCGTCGCTTCTACCCTTAGAGAGATCGAAACCCAACAACCAACCTTTCCTCGTACTGTCAGGGCGGATGAGGATGAGGTGCTAGTTAGACGAGATCCTCTCAGTACCTCCTTCTCCTCTTCTCTTTACCCTCTCCCTTATCAGAGTGTGCCATACGACTCATATCCATTGGAGAGGACGAAGGAAGAATGGGAACGCTCCCTCTTCAACGAAGAACGGCGAGAACGAATTCTAAAGGAGATCGATCAAACTGCAGCAAAGAAGAATAGCAACTACTCTTATCACCCGCCATCAATCGCCCCTTCTCAGAAACCTCCTCCTTATTCGGAGCCTCAATCGAAGTCAGATGCCTACCCAGCAATTCACATTCACAACCACGTCACGCCTTCTCCTCCGACATTCCCGAATTCGGAGGTTAACCTTTCTGAGCTAAAGATGAGCGGTGAGAGGGAGAGCAATCATAGAGTGACATCGTTGAGACAAGCAAACACAATTTCCTTTGAAGGCAGTGATGGTTTCTCCTCCAGTTATCCTCGATTGAGATTTGCGTTACGAGGCTCAAATCCTCCGTCAGAGTCAGTAGATCTCTCGAGCTTATCCCTTAAGGTAAGAATGATAGACTAAAGGAGCATTTTCGTTATTTTATGAGGGTTATCTATGTTCTCTAGAGAATTCGCGAGCTCAATGGGCTGGACTGAGGTAGCTTTAGAAGATTATCTATGAGAGAGAAGTTGTTAGAATATTGTGAAAAAGTTAGAAATAGAGTGATAAATATGCGATGATTTCTCTCGATTCAAATCTGATAAGAGACGAAGAGTCATCAAATAAGAGAAAATGAGAGAAAAAACATCAGCGAATCGCTTTCCCAAAGATTCGGCACTCGAGTTTCATAGGAGAATAAACGACGAGTTTTTGACTACTTTGGTAACCTAACGACTAAGAGCTTTCTTCTTACCTCAGAACATCCAATAACTCGCGGACTGGAATCCATTATCGTCTTCATCTATCCCTGCTAATAGAGGTGGCGAAGATGACTCCGCCACGGACAGTTCTTGTCTTAATGACTGAATCTTCTTTCTCAATCTCTCTAAAGAGTTCGCATAGATGAGGTTGTAATTCTGGTCTAGTAAATTGGCATACTCTAGCTTACATAGATCTAATTGAATCATCGGAGACATCGTCATCGAATTCTCTAAGATACTATCAAGGCGGCGAGTCTTCAGTGAGCAGAAAAGATACACAATCTCTTCACTTCGCTGACCAATCAGACTTTGAATCTTCTCACGAGTGATTGGATCTTTCCCTTCAAGATTCTTTGATGAAAACTGAAAAAACTCCGTGCCATAGATCGAGTGAAACAATCCTGCGTCACAAAGATACTCTGCCTCATTGAACTTGTAGTAGAGTAAGTCGTGCACATTCCTCAGATGCTTGAGAAAGGACTTTTGAAAATGTCTCTGATCTTTGGTATACTTCTCAAGAAATCGCACCACATCCGGTGAATGATTTCTCGGAACTCTTTTCGGACTCGCCTCAGATTGTGAGTCAATTACTGCGGTTCCAGATGATAAATTTGGGACATTTGTAGTTGGAATGGAGACAGATTCTGTGTGGACGCAAGAGAGGAAGCCAAATAATCTCCAATAGCCACTCATGCAAATACTTCCAACCGGCAATTCAATGGCGGACTTGTCAGTGCCGCCCTATTTATTGGTTAGGAAAGAGGGTGAAGATTAAAAATGAGAGAGTTAAGAGAGTTAACAATGAAACAATTGTTAATGAAGTAACTTGAGTTGAAAGGCGGTTGTAATTGATTTGGTCTCCTTAGTTGGTTGTATGAGATTAAGCACATCGACATTCGGAGTCCATGAGTCATACCCACCGACACCCATCGTCCTTCCATCGATATGTACATAGAGTATCTCCTCATCTCCTTCCTTATCTCCTTCTAGCTCGAACTCGTGTTTCTTCTTCGTTAACTCTTCCACAGAGTAACGACTGACATTAAAGCCATAACCTCTATTTTCTGACTCAGGCTCAAGGTGGTTGGGAACGATGGCGAGGGCGGGAACTGCGTTCGAGGACGAGAAGAGAATCCATCTGACGTGATCACAAGTGAGTAATAATAAATATAGTTGGAGAGAACTTACCTAGGATCTGCTCTTCTTCCATTCTCTTGAGGGCAGATGTAGGAAGTGTGCAAATCTTTATCAACATCAGCTTCGAAGGTGTCGAAGTAAACACCTGCCCGACGATCATCATAGGCTTCATGAGGACCGAGACCCAACCATCTCACTCGTTGGTAGTCTGAAGGAATAGCGAAGTTGACGCCACAACGTGGAAGAGAGGGCAAATAGGTAGGAAGAGCCACATGCATCACTACGTCTACCACACCGTCACCGTAGAGCGTGTACTTGACACTCACTGGAATCTCTACAGAGTCGGAGGGGGAAGATGAGGTAGGAGACGGCGAGAGCACCCACGAGCAGTCGATCGTGCAAAGTTGATTCTCGTAATCTAACTTCCATGAAAATGATGTCAGACGATGAACCAGGCGGTCTAGACCCACTGCTCTCCAGCGAGCTGCATAAGAGAGATCTCCTCCGCCAACATCGTTATCGGTTGGAGCACGGAAGAGACAGCACTGGAGTGGACGGAGGAGAAGGTTGCGCTGTGACGGCAGATGTGAGTACTCTATGATCTGACCTGAAAGCTTGTCCACCACCACACGCACATCCTCGGAGCCTAAGAGGAAGTGCAAGTAATTTGCTTCATTCCTCTCTATTCTTAACGAAAAATTGGAGGAAGTGGGTCGAGCTGTGACTCTTGGGATCACTTGGTAAGAATTCGCTGGGAGAAAGTTGAGCAATTGCTTATTTTCGAAGGAGAAGTGGCCGAGCTCCACCTCCACCTCATTTCCACACCATTGACTATTCCACAAAGAGGAGTGAGGTAGTTTCTTCACAACAACCTCTAACCATACTACTCCCCCTTCCACCTGGTTCGTCGCCAAGGTCGCGTGAACAGCGTTGTCCAATATTTGCTGACATAGATTCACTCGTCGCAGCTGGCCTGGCGCTACTTCTCTCTCAGTAATTCTAAAGGAAGAGAGAATAACAGCAGCCTCGAAAATCTTCTGCTGTGCCTTCAAATTGCATTCAAACACTAAGTCATCCAATAATACGAAGCGATTTCTATTTTCGACGACAAGGAAAGCGCCTCCTTCCTCTGATTGTAATGTAAGGGCAACGGGTAACTGAAGATTCCTGACAGTGAATGCTGAAGGATAGAGCGATCGATCAGCGGCGAGGAGACCATTACAGCAAAAGTGGTGGGTGTTGGGACGGTCACCGAAGTCGCCACCATAGAGGAATTGCCGGCCCTTGCCTTCGCCAACAATGCGGGCAATGCCCTGATCGACAAAATCCCAGATAAATCCTCCCTGAACTCGAGGGTGATTGACTTCATCCGAGAAGATCTGCCAATACTTCTCTAAGGCCCCACCACTGTTGCCCATTGCGTGGGCATACTCGCATAGGATGACTGGACGGCGCTGAGCATCCATCACTGCCTGCTCAATACACCAACTTGGTTTGAGATACATGGGGCAAATGATGTCAGTAGCGACAGTCCGAGCACCACCTGACTCGTACTGAACAAAACGAGTGCGATCTCGTTGACGCAGCCATTGGGCCATCAGTGCATGAGTCTCGCCAAAGCCACTCTCGTTGCCCAATGACCAACCAATGACTGAAGTAGCATTCTTATCTCGTTCAAACATCCTCGCAATACGTGACGCCATCGCCCCGCGCCATTCTGGCAAGTCTGACAGGTAACCTAAAGGTTGGCCGAAGACCTGGAAGCCGTGAGTCTCAATGTTCGCCTCATCTATGACGTAGAGTCCAAGTTCATCACATACTTCAAGAAAGAAGGGATGAGGTGGGTAATGCGAGCAACGGACTGCATTGAAGTTGAGAGACTTCATGATTAAAACATCTTGTACCATGGTGGCGCGAGACACAGCCCTCCCCGTCTGACAGTGGAACTCATGACGATTTACACCTGCCACTACTACGGCCTTACCATTGACATTGAGGGTATGATTAGGTCCATCGATCGTCACAGTTCTGACACCTACTCGATTGCTTACTGTCTGGACTTCTTCTCCTCCAATGCTTAGAGTAAGGAGGAGAGAGTGCAGATGAGGTGCCTCTGCTGACCACAAAGGAGGATTTGTGAGAGAAAGAGAGAAAGAGGCAACAATAGGATTTCGAGGCAATGGGATGTCGTGGTCTGCGCTCTCTGTGTCAATTATTTCATCAGCGCGCCGGCGATTCTCCAATTTTTCACTTCTTTGCGTCTTTGTGCTTACCTCCGATGAAGTTTGGGTAATTAGATGCATGGATTGACTGTCCCACAGCTCTGTCTCTACCTTAATGGGCAGAGAGAGGTGTTGGTCACTGATGTCGAGGATAACTGATATATTGAGAGTAAAGGAAGCGAGATCACCAGGCACTACCGGAGTGGCTATCCACTCGTAGTCAAGGATACGTGAGCGAGGTCTGCGCACGACGTATATTTCTCTGTAGATACCTGACAGCCACCACTTGTCTTGATCTTCGAGGTACGATCCGTCACTCCAACGATTCACCATTACCGATAGCGTATAGCGTCCAGAGACACCTGCCCTCCCAGTTACCTCCACTTCCTTTGTGATATCAAATTCAGTGGGAAGACACGAGTCCTGTGAGTAGCCGAGGAAGCGATCGTTGAGCCAGACTGAGAGGTTGCAGTCTACTCCCTCGAACACTACGTAGTAGCCGTACTCGATCTGATCCCTCGACCACTCTTCAGGCAAGGTAAAGTCTTTGCGATACAGACCAGTGGCATTGGAGCCTGGCTCCTTAGGATGTAGTGGGGCAGAGGAATCAGGGGACATGCCCAGACCCAAGTCACAGAGAGTGTTGGTCCAATGCCCGTCTCTCACTGTGAAGGGAGGGTTGAAGCGAAAGGGATAGACTGTGTTTGTATAGATCGGGATGTCATGGCCTTGCAGCTGCCAGTGATTAGGTAGCATCACTAAACCCCATGCAGCATCATCGAATTCTTTCAGAAACCATGCTTTAGGCGCGTTATCCGGATGACCAATCAACTGAAACTTCCATGCAACTGTCGGCTCTCCACATTTCCCAGTTAAATAGAAAATGTCTTGGTGATCTTCCTCGGCGACTGCGATAATCCCCTCGCTGTCTCGCTCCCTCCAAAAGCTCAAAGCTTTCGATTTACTGGAGAATGATCGAAACTGAGAATGTGCTCTTTCACGATTTCTTCCAACTACTAAAGGATTTTGATAATCCTCTTGACTTGCACTCGTTGAAGTTGTAGTTTCAGGTGGTAGTTGTTTTACACTTGTGTCAAAGTTCTTGTAATAGTGCCATCTCCCTATCTGGTAGAGAATTCCATCAGGAAAGACAAGTTTGAATATTAACCACTCCAAGAAAGGAGCACATGACTCGAAAATGATTCGGGAAAGACGAAAGTAAAGGAAGGACAACATCCTCAGAACAAAATCAATCACTTCAAACATGTATCGGTATGTTATCGAACACTATCGGTTTATCTGTTTTACCGGTAAGTCGAATTGATGATTCTTTAGAGCAAATGAAACAACACACGACAGTTCTTCTCCTTCTTGCATTCCTCGCGACTGAACTGGTCCTTGAAACCCTTGCCATTGATGACGAGACCTTTGGACTTTGGAAGGTGAAGTTTCATAAAGTCTATAAGAATGATGAGCAGGAGGAGAAAGCTTATCGCGTCTGGTTGAACAATAAATTTCTCGTGGAAAAGATTAATACTGCTGAAGGAACATGGCAAGCCGAACTGAATTCCTTTGCTGATATGACTTCCAAGGAATTTAGAGAGAAGGTCTTATTGAGAAGTCCGATCCCTGCTCATCGCATTCCTGCACTGACACGATCTGCTCGCCCAGCCTCCTCGGCTGTTCCCTCCGCATTCGATTGGAGAACTGACTCGAATAGAACGGTCGTTACCTCAGTGAAGGATCAAGGAACAGTGGGGAGCTGTTGGGCGTTTTCTACTGTGGGCAATGTCGAGGGTCAGTGGGCGTTGGCGGGCCATGACCTCATCGACTTATCCCCGGAATTCCTCGTCGATTGTGATGGAACGACCGATGGGAATCACGGAGATTGCTCTGTCTTTGGAGGTTGGCCCTATCTCGCCTATCAGTTTATCGTAGCTAATGAGGGGATTCCCTCTGAGGCTGACTGGCCATACTGTGCTGGCACCGGCGATTGCTATCCCTGCATGCAAGGAAAGGTGTCTGTGTGTGGACCTCCACCTTCTTACTGCGATAAAACTATTGAGGAGAAATGCCCTGCCTCGAAGCATGAGATCACTGCGACCATCTCCAACTACACTGTCATCTCCTCTGACGAGGTGGTGATCGCGGAGGAGCTGGTGCAACGAGGACCTCTTTCTGTCCTTCTTGATGCCACTCAGCTTCAGTTTTATAAATCTGGAGTCTGGGATGGTTATATCTCAGGTATGAATCCTCTCTTCGGCTGCAAGGATGGCTCGAAGGCTCTGCTGGATCACGCTGTACTGCTCGTCGGCTATGGCGTCGACAATGCCAGCAGCTCAGACTATTGGATTGTTAAGAACTCTTGGGGCACTTCATGGGGTGAGAATGGATATTTTCGTATCACAAGAGGGAAGGAGAAGTGCGGAATCAACACAGCCGTCACCTCTGCTATCGTTTAAGTTATCACACAGCACTGTGATAATACATCTCCTCACATTATTAGTTTAACAAAAGTATTGCGCTCTTTAGTTTAGCTCACTTGCTTTTATTGTGTCAAATAAATGTATTTGAGTCCCTCGATCATCTTTCAGTGTTAGTGTTAGTAGCAGTAGTAGAAAAAAGAATCTTTGTGATCTGAAAACTGAGACAGTGTCTTGAGTGTCGGACTCTCAGCCAAATCACTCGCAAGTGAGGGTTTTGATGGACTCTCATGAACCTCCACCATCCTAAAGAGCTCTGTTAACAACACTTTGTCGCTGTGTGTGTAGAGCGACACGTCTTTCGAGAGAAGAGATTCGATGAGATTTGGTGTGAGGAAGATTGCTGCATCAGAACTCGAAGCCCATCCATCCACTTCTTCATTTGACACTGACCTGACTGGCACGATAAGTTCTTCCGCTTTTCTCCTCTTCCTCTGACCGACACAACTCTTCCTTCGCTTTCGTGGAGTTAGACGAGCAGAGGAGGCAGTAGATGACGTTGATTCTCTAGTATTCTTGTCGTTATGATAGCTGTCATTGATTCTCCCCTCACTGTAAGGGCTTTGATTGCCTTCATTTTCGTCCCTCACTATGATTGGGTTATTCCATGCTAGTGGCTGGCTGGTCGTAGGTTGTGATCCTATCTCCTCTCTCTTTAAGTTGCTGGTTTGACGAGAGGGAGTGACGACCTCAGTCCAATATAACTCGTCTTCTTCTAATATTATCCCGTCTCTGATATCCTTGCACCCATCCGATGAATCTCTTTCATTTATCATACTACCCTCTGTCACCTGCTTCTTAGCCTCATTCAGCATTTCTTCGAACCACCTCCTCTCCTCCTCATTGGACTTCAAACTATTCCCATCCGAACCATAGGATCTGAAGCGAGTCACTCCTCGTTTTTCAGTACTTATGCTCTTAATGGCAGTGATGTATTCCCTCCGCATCTCCTGGTTCAGCTGACCTAAAAAGAGTTTTTCTCTCTCAATGATCGGGTCTGTCCACTCTATCGTAGTCGAGTCTGGAGGGAGAGTCTTCTCGTAGAAGTAAAGAGTTTTCTTCTCGTTGGCACCTGACGTCGTCACAATAGATGAGAGAATATGAGAGAAACCATTGCGATTGATTGCCTCTAACCTTTTGTGATGCCTGAGATCTTATGTATGAGAGTGGCTTCGAAGCCATACTTTTCAGTGAGGGTGGTGGGCGGCGTGCAACACACGAGAAACCTCGTCGACCGAGAGGTGTTAAAGAGGTGCCCAAGGTGGCGCATCAGCGCCTCATTACTCAGGTAGAAGGCCCAATCGTACATATAGATGAGATCAAATGGATTCTAAGAGAAGAATGGAATGACGCCAGACAATGACCGATCGATAACTAACTCCTCACCAGTGACGTCAGCTGCTCAGCGAAGAGGCAAAGGAACCATGGGAGGATTGAGAGATTGTTTTGTAGTGAACGTGATGGCACTTGATGCAACGAATCAGCGTTTGTGAGGGAACAGAGCCATCGTCGTCGATCGCATTCGATGCCCATGTTGGTTTGGAGGGAGTGTGGGAAGTACGTGGCAGCCAAAGTATTAGGCAAGCCCCTGCCACTTCCGATATCAAGAAAACCACGGACAGGAATATCACGATTGACGAAGAACTGGAAGATCTTGCAGCACATCGTGTGGAGAGTGAATTCCCCGTAGGCACTGCCGCTAAAGTCAGGGAAAGTGACGTAAGTCTCAAAGAGAAGGTCATAGACTATCCGCGATTCCTCATGTATTGTACCTCTCCGACCAATAATACTGGAATTAGTTATAGATTTCGGGATTTTGTGAAGGGAATCTTCTTCCGTCGAGGAAGTTTGAGATTTCTGTTCTTCTTCTTGCACTGAATCGAACGAAACTACCATTGATTTGCTAGAAAGATTTCGATAACCAATTTCCTTACTAACATTTTGTAGCATCTTGTAGATCCATCGTTTCTTCATGGCTTGTGAACAATCTTTCCGATGCTCCGTTAAACATAGTTCTCTAACTCTATCCCACACACTCAAGACTTTCTCTTCTCCATACTTATCGATATAATTCAAAATCCTAGAATAGTCTTGAGAGGAGTCACTTTGAAAGAGGTCTATCCAGGCATGATCTATCGCTTTGTCTTCTTCCATCACTGAATTTCAAAATTCGAATTAGGAGATACCGGTAAACACCGATATATACCGATACATCGTTTTTAAATCCTTACAATTGTCAATCCCTCTCTCTGGCTCCAAAATTATATTGTAAATTTCCTAGAATGCCTCCTTCATCAAAAATTCCTCGCGAAGATCGTTAAGATAGATCGAATCCTGACTTGGAAGTAATCGCATAGATTATCTTTTCCTTGAGGATTGTCTCGCTGGGGTATGTAGGGAGTTTGAGGATGTTGAAGCAAGTGGACGCAGATGGAAGACGTTGATTGCTGGCATCATTATCAATCCGCTGGATGGTGAATCGTGGGGTCAGGGACGAGAAACCCAGTGATGGTGGGCGAGGGCATGCAGTGACGAACCTGAGAAGGAGTGATTGCTCCTCGAAGCTCATGGCTCTGACAACCTTCCAGAATCGAATGATCGTCACATCGAGTCGATGATATCCACCTGCATAGGTTGTGTTGCTTTGAAGATCATCAATATCGATGGTCGTTTGACTGCCTGAAATGAGGATTTGAAGTTCAGGCGGGTTGAAGATGCTCAAGAGATCGACCGGAATGATTTCATACAGGCCACTATGCTCCGATATAAGTGTTAGATAACAGAACAAAAGGTCTCATCTTACCTAAAAAACGCGCCAGCTTGTCGTCTCAAGCGATCGTGAAGGTAATACTTCGCCACTAAGTGGATGTAACGAAGTCTACAACGAGAATCAGACATTCCTTGCAGAGTAATGTGAAATGTGAGACACTCTACCTGTTTGAAGAAGTGACATCGATATTACTACCATTGGGAATTAGTGGCACTTCTTGGTTGAGTCCGAAGGATGTATCAGTGATGGAGAAAGTTAGAGCCAGGTCGTTGACATCGCCGTCATAAGATTTGAGGAACATCAAGTTCTTGTACAATTCAGGATCCAGAGTGCGGAGATCAGATAGTAAGTTCATCATGAAGTTATATCTTCCATTCATGAAAGAAAGGAAAAAGTAGGTGAACTGCGGGGAGATTGTGATGTTTTCGAAGATCGCCTTGCCTAGAACTCGACCGAGGAAGCGGTAAGTCTCCTCTACCTCGTGCGAAGATGAGGATAAGACAATATGCGAGTAAGGATTAGGATAGAGGAGATGGTCACCGGTGGGTACGAAGAGACCATAAGAGGTGTTAAAGATGATATTTGTCGTGAGGTCAGTGACGTAGTCCTTGAACAATCCTCCAATGTCAATTCCTTTCTCTTCATTACCAAAAGAATCAATGTAGCGGATGACGAGACGATCTTTCCACTGTGCTGAGGTCAACTTCGTGAGTTGTTGCATGGAGTCAGCAAGCAGTCGTTCTCTGTGGATCGTGACGATCGTTCCTTTTGAGCGAAAGCCAGGTGGATCTTGTCCGAGTCCGAGGAAGGAGAGAAAGCTAGTGTCGTTAGTTCCTTGAATTGAAACTCTCTGTCGATCGAGCTCTTGTCGCAGGTATTGCAGACGCTCCGTCAGAGGAATTGCCCATGGCATCTGACGTAGCACGATGTAAGAGAACGATTCCTTGCCAGCTTCTTTCGAAGAAGATCCTGGAGCTAAGAGCGAATGCTTGAATGCCGAGGTTTGGGTATCTGGAATACTCCATAAAGGTTGCGGTGCGTAGAAAGGTCTTCTTGCCCAACGAGTGTAGAAGTCCGTCAACACTGTCTGGATATTGCGCGCAATTATCGAGTAATGTAGTCTTGATGCTCTTGTAAAGAAAGTAAGCTTCCGATCACTTGACCACTGGGTTGAGAGGTGGTTGAGGTTGGGTTGGGCTTGAGGTTCGACTCAGACAGCGAGTTAAGGAATTGCTCACGGCGCGATTGGCTTTGGTCGTGGAGTACGAAGGGCTCAACCTTTAATATCTCATAGAGGAAGTGATTGAGCATAGGAACAATGGATATAATTTGATGCAATGGGATTGGTTTCTATAGCAGTGTTAATTTTTCGAGTTGTTCAAGGTGTAACCTTACCTGTTGATCATAGAACTCTACATCATCCAATGCGACGAGGTAGAGTCGTAAAAGAGATGCAAGAAGATATGCTAAGCTGAATGGTAATGGAAAACGAGCTTTGATCGAGGAGATCTTCTTCCTATTACCCCCTCCAAGGCTTGTTGCAGAATAAAAAGTAGCATCGTCCAGTATGAAGTAGTGAGCCTCGGGTTGAAAAGACAGAGCAAATCGCAAGACATTATTAGTCCTGTTATTACTCTTGATATGTTGTTGCTGGAGAAGAAACCATAGCGAGGGGATCGTTGGTAGTGAGAAAGTGAGATATGACGTCGCTCTCCAGGGAATAGAATCCATCTTTGAGAGGTTACCATTGATGACGAGCATAAGCAATGTATTCACGAGTCGATTTACCATTACTGGTGGCAGTAAAACTTCTAAAACCTCAATCTTTGCTGCTTCTTTGCTGGAGTGTTGAGAGGAAGGTGATATTGCAGTCGGAACAGCATTGGCGGGTTTATTACCACCTCCAAAGAGGGAAGAGAACCATGATGAATTTTTATCAACAGCACTCGCAGAAGATGAAGATGCGGTAGTAGCACTTGTTGTTGAAGTAAACTGTGCGACGAGGTTGCTTAGCCCTAGCTTCGCTGCCCATTTGGATGGTTGCAGCCAAAGAGGGGCAGTCGAAGCCTTGCTATCTTCCAACTGTTGCTGGATCATGGTATAAGAGGAATTCGTAGTCGATGCTGTTTCTATTTCCTTTAATTCCTTCGCAATTGCAAAGAGGTCCCAATTCAACGCTCGGTCCTGACCATCGCTGTAATTTGGGAAGAGGAGGAGGAAAAGACATCGTAGTGCGGTAATGTCATAGATTTGGAGGATTTGCACTGTAAATAAAAAAGGTATGCCCACAGCAGTGTGGGCAGTACCCGAGCGATGCCAAATCACGCCAGCATTGCCTTGGAGGATTCCAGGCAGAGGAAAGTGAAAGAAGAGGAAGTCCATGAGTTCCAGCACCTTTCCAACCATCGTTAGAGCGCCATCACCTGCCACCTCCCAAGCAGAGGATGTGAATTTGAGGGTCTTGATTCGACTGGATAAGTGCGTGAGGTCCATGCATTTAAAGATGAGCGGAGTGCAGGAGAGAAGATTTCCGAGGATGAAGTAACCACGTCTCAACTGCACCATACTCTTCAAAACCACATAGTCTTCACCTATCTCATACATGAACGCCTCAATTCGAGTGAAAGATGAATTAGAGGATGCGGGGGAGTAAAGGTATTGCATAATGTCAGATATCAAGATCAGGGACTCGTCAGACTTGTCAGAGGATATAGCAAACAGCTTTGACTGTATCTTTTTATTAGAAACCATACATGTAAGTAAAGGAATGGTTAAAACATGTTCAATGAACCACGGTAGACGCTCTGATTTGCAATGACGCGTGACATCAACTAAGAGGCTGAAGACTGAATCGAAGACAAAAGCATGGATTTCCCCCTCTTTTCCTCGAAATAATAGAGATTTCATTTGTACAAAGAATTCTTCTGCTGAATAGCTATGATATTGCAATGAGGAGTATTGCTCGTAGAATTCTTCCCACGATGTGATCTTAAGATTACGACGATAGGACGAATGACGTGTGAAGACGAGTCTCGCTTGTTTAAAAAGATCTTGGGACACAAATCTTTGTCTCCACTGTTGAATGAGAGGGTCTTGATCAAGGGCGTCTGACGCTGAGGACGGTAGAACGATTGTTCGCAGTGTAAGAAGCATGAGTTTGGATGCGTCAGACGGCAGAGTCTCGGGGAGAGAAGAGAGATTGCCAACCAACTCCAACATGAATCTCTGTAGATCAGTGCTAAGGCGCTCATCCCTAGCACAGAGGGCTAATAAGTTCTTCGTTTTGTCAGGAGAAGAGGTGACAGGGAGGAGCACGAGTCTGCTGAACGGTAACAACAAACTCTCAATGAAGATAGAGCGCTGCCCATGTCTCCAAAAATAGTTTACCTCTCTCAGTAATGAAATAGTACTATCAAGAGGGGGGATGAACGTAATGCCCTTGGAGTTTAATAATCTGGCGAGATTTTCCACATCGGCGAGTTTCTTGACGATCGACAGAAACATGTTTCTTCGAAAAAGATTGGCAGAGTGGCGTCCTCTCCACCATGATTGAACTAATGTTACATAAATCACCTGCTGTCGCTTTTGTTGTCTCAGTTCCCTTTCTTTCTTCGCATGATCAACAATATTTTCAGCAACTCGAGTAGGATTTAAGGAAATCGAGGCAGCCCCTTCAATTCCAGGATTTATCACTGAAGACCCGCTAGATTTATTAACTTGTTGAGAACTGACAGACTTCCCTGTCTTCTTTGGGGCAACCTTTCTTAAATCTTTATCACTTGTAAACATTTTACTATACCACTATACCGGTACTAGTTTCCCTGGTAATTCTCATTAATTTACGCTTCCTCCTCCACTGACCAATTTTTGTTCGTTTCTCGCTTCTCACCAAATTTTGCTTGAAGAAATCCAATTCTTCCTTCTTCCTTCTCTGAGCCAAAGGAATTGATATTAACTGACAGGGGAAGAAGAGAAGGGCCAGAATCGATCACAAAATAATAAAACAAAACAAAGATGAAAGCCTTCCAGTTGTGTCTCATGTTTCTTGTGCTGTTTGTCTCCCTTGTTGGCGGCAGCTTGGTCGAGTTGTTGTCCAATGCGAGTGAAGAAATGATCATGAACGGAACAGATTTCATCAAACCAGCTAGAGAAGAAGAGAAGCGACTATTTATTGAAAATAATAGTGGGTTTTTGAAAGTGGTTTCCTTTTCCGACATAAATTGTAAAGATGTTTCCTCGGTCATCTTTTATTCGTTGGGGCAGTGCTATAGAAGCGGAGACCTCCGATCTGACTTCATCAAGATTACATCCAAGGTTTTGAGAGATTCTATGTACCCTGTGCTAAGTTTATACAATGATGAGAGCTGCATGTTCAACACATTGGCCGTGGAAACGACAAAGATCGTTCCCGATGTTTGCACTCATCAACAGTCAGCAAATGTTGTTACGTCGATTCCGTCCTTCACAGCACCCTTTCCAGTTGCGGGGAGTAACGTTAACGTGCTAATATCACTTTTCGAGAAGAAGGAATACTGTCATGACATGAAGGAAGAGAGAGCGGTTGAGGCGATGTTTCTGAGATCTCACACCTGCTTGACTGGAATAAATGGCAGGGATATGATGATCGATTATTGTAACAAGAAACATTTACGGTTGTCAACCTTTCGTTCCAGTGATCTCTCATGCAAAGGGGAATTAGATCGGGTGTTGGAGTATGAAAAGAAAGATCTCTGTGGAGCAAGCGATTCAAGAGTGGACAATGTATTCAGCGGGTTCATGAATTTCCAATGCTATGACGAAAGCTTAACAAGAGATTATTTGAGATCTTAGATCTCGAAGAAGACTGTTTAAAGAGTCATCTGGGGCATTCCCTATTCGTGTGTTGATGATAAACACACTAAAAATGAACACTGAGAAATATATGAGCTTTCTTACTATTTAGCGTTAGAATTAGTAAAGTGAAGATGTCACCATATGAAAATCAAGTAGAAAAAAATCAATTCAAATCATTAAGTATTTCTTGTCGTGGCAAGATAGCATTGAGAACTTATCATTCGACCTTTTTCTGTAAACATTTACCACAATCCAAATTGATAACCTGGAGCACATGAAGTGACTTGCTTTACACTGGTAAACTCCTCTAATCCCCATCTACCGAGCTCGCGACCGAACCCACTCTTCTTGACTCCTCCCCAAGGACATTGTATGAATGCAGGCTGGCAACAGTTTTTCCAAACGATACCAGCACGAAGGTTACGAGCAACGCGTTCTGCACGTTCTTCATTGGAGGAGAAGACCGCACCAGCCAAACCATAGATAGAGTCATTCGCGATCGTTACAGCTTCCTCCTCTGTGTCGAAACCCTAAACGAACCGATTAAACTTTCAAAGAAAAGAACCGTATCTTACTCGAATACATAACACAGGGCCAAAGATCTCTTCACGCCAAAGTTTGCTGCTGGTTGGGACGTCAGTGAAAAAAGTAGGTGGAATGAAATAACCTTCACCGAAGTGAGCTTTCAACTGTGCCTGAGCATCATCACCACCCCAGAAGAAATTTAAGCCTTCCTGTTTTCCGCTTTCAATGTAAGCTAAGATCTTATCATACTGCCCCTTGGAAACGACAGGTCCCATGGTTGGACCTTGGTGATCTTTCTGCTCCGGAGCGAGAGAAGGACCGATCTTCAACAAAGCTAATCTCTCTTTTAAGCGTGCTAGAACTTGGTCTTTGATTCCATTCTGTAATAGAACACGAGAGGTGGCGGAGCAAACCTGTCCAGATCCCCAGAGAATGCCTGTGAGGATCCAATCAACGACTGCGCTGACGTCAGTAGCATCATCAAAGACAATGAGAGGAGATTTTCCTCCTAATTCTAGAGAGATTGCTCGTGGGCCCAATGCAGCTGCTGCCATTATCTTTTGTGCTGTAGGAACGGAGCCAGTAAAAGAGACCTTGTCCACATCTTCATGCGTCGCCAAAGGCGCACCAGCAGATGGTCCCAAACCAGATACTACATTTAAAACACCTGCAGGTAAGCCTGCTTCATTTAACAGCTCGCCGAACAATAAGCAAGAAAGAGGTGCAAGCTCTGATGGCTTCAAGACGATTGTGCAACCAGCAGCAATGGCGGGGATGACCTTCCAAATACCCATCAGAAAAGGGTAGTTCCATGGAGTAATAGCGCCTACAACACCGATTGGCTCTAAACGGATTTTAGATGTAAAATCCCCATTAGTTCCGTTATCAATGACTTCGTCTTGATGTTTGTCTTGTTCCTCTGCGAGGTTAGCGAAGTGTTCACAAGCAGTAATTGCATCACCCAGATCTGCAAGGGCTTCGCGTAATGGTTTTCCCATATCATATGAGTCTAAAACGGCAACCTCATCTTTGCGACGGATGAGGACTTCTTGAAGATTTCGGAGGATTTTAGACCGTTGAGCTCCAGTGGATTTGTAACCCCAATGGTCAGAATATAATGTCCGCTTCGCAACCTTTACAGCAATATCAACATCCTCAGCCGTTGCATTAGCAACCTCTGCGATTACGGAGTTATCCGCTGGGTTATAGACTGTGAAAGTTCCGCCTCTGAAAAAAACATTTATCATGAGAGGATCAAACAATATCACTCAGGACTTACTTCACAGGATCAACATATTTGCCATCTATAAAGAGTTTTGTGTGAAATTTAGGGAGGAGCTCCATCGTTGAAGTGCAACTTCCAGTTGTTTGGCTAGATAGATGATAGAAACACTCGTCTTATCGATAGAATCTCGAGCAAATATTCGAAGTTTCGAGTTTTCGATGGTGAAACGACATAAAACGGTCGTTCACCCCGCACTTTTCGAACAAGTGACAAGTGCAGTGACATACATCACTTATCTTAATCATACTTAATTAATAGGACTATAACCACCAAACAAACAACAAACAACAAACAAGACACGAGGACCATCAACTATCATCAATCCAAACGAACAACTCGAGCCTTCCTCCCTCCCTTTCCATCATTGAAGTAGCTTCATCACGATGTGGCGAAGTGTCTACACACGATTCTATTGCGCATGCATTTCCTTGTATTTCTTCGTTCGTGGTCAGATTACCTATCGCGTCTTAATTGATAGTGGATCTACTGGGTCGCGTGTATATATATATTCCTATGAAGGCAGTGCTCCTCTCTCCACTTTGCAAGAAGTCGCGCACATGAGAGTTAGACCAGCCCTAGCCACCTATTACAACAAGTTCACCGAGTTAAAAGATCAAATACAACAGTTAATTACATTTGCAACTGAGCACGTACCATCGGACCTTCGAGCGCAGAGCCACATCGCCTTGAAAGCGACAGCTGGTCTGCGTGTTATCGAGGAGGAGAAGCAGGAATGGATCATCGACAGCGTTAAACGAATTCTCTCTTCTTCGGGTTTTTATTTTGATCCTGTAGAGACTGCTGTTCTAACTGGCGAAGAAGAGGCCCTATTCGGTCTCCTTGCAACAAATCTCGCGTACGGAAACTTCTCCGATGCTCAGGGCGGGTTCACACTCGCCGCAGCTGATCTAGGCGGATCAAGCAAACAAATAGCCTTTATGCTTCCACCCTCGCCACCTTATACTATCACTGTGTTTGGAAGAGAGGTTGAAATTCCCTCACTGCCGATCTCTCTGGGCCTTGGTCTGTGGTCAAAGGCGAGTCAGCAGCATTACCCAGAGGAGTGTCGCCCTGACTATCGACTCTTACTACCAGGATCGCATAATCCAATTGAGGTATTTGCGAGGTCTATTGCGGGCTTAGGCTTAGTCGAATCGATGTATGAAGCATTTACTATGTTGAGTCAACGCGCAGAGATAGATCTCAGCAACGAGCACAACCAGACAGACATTGATACAGACGCCGATCAAACGCGAATGGAACCCATTTTGTTCTATGAAGAGAGTCTAGATAGTTGTAATTTAGATGTGGTCGGGCAAGGTTGGGAGGAGGATGAAGATAATATCTCCGAGGAACTGAAGGCGATTGAAGTAGAGGAAACAATGGCAGGCAGCTTAGCTGTTTGTGATTCATTCTCTTTGATGGATAGACGTCTCCCTCAGGGCCTTAGCTCTGTTAATTTCTCGTCTCCTTCCTCCTCCGAATTCTCTGACGTGGTCTATAACCCTTGTGCCCCTCCTGGTGAAAGTCTGTTTTATCCCGAGAGCTTGGCTCATCTCTCCTGGCTTGGTACTGGCAATTTTGAAGAATGTGCTAACATTGTAAAGGAAATGGTTCTGACGAAGGCTGCGAGGGAATCTTCATGTATGCGTCAGGTCAAATTCCCGACCATCATTGCCATGGATAATTTTCCCAAAGTCTTGGAAATCTTGCGCTTGTCAATTGATCAGCCAGTCACACCGTATATGATAAAAGAAGCCGGAGAATCTATGTGTCAGCGCCCTTGGTTGGACGTCATGGATGAGTTCCATCATCGTATCCCTGAGTATCGAGCTCAACAAGCTTGTTTCGGAGCTGCTTTCATCTATACCATCGCAACTGAGCTGTACGGACTGCAAGAGTATGATAGCACTTCCTTCCTTCCCACTGACTCGCATCACTCCTACACGATTGGTTGGCCGCTAGGTGCCACGATCTTCGCAGCCACTGATATCGCTACGGCGTTAGTTCCTTGATCCAAATAAATCGACCCGTATGATCTCTAGCCTATCTCTACAATTCTGTAAAATATAGAAAACACCTCAGACAAACAAAGACATCATTAGATTACCGATAGAAAACTAAACACAAAGAAAAAAATGACTGAAATCACTCTTTAGCCGAAATAAGAGTTCTTCACAATGCTTCCGTTATCTATTATCGTGTAAGGGAAGTACCTAATGACAAACATCACGATCTCTCCGAGAACAAGGATTAGTGGATTACCTGTTGTTTGTGAGGTCGAAGGTGCAACTAGGACTAGTGATGTTGAAGGCCTTTTTCTTGTGCACAGTCCTATAAGACGGAGACCGCACAACCCACCAGATCTCGTACTGGCTTTTAGACCTTGTCTCCAGCTGCACATCCTCTTGACTAAATTCATAGGAAGTCCGATTATTATTGAAAGTGACCCAAACTTTAGGAATAGTGGCATCATTGTCTACTGCCGTCACAATTCCTACTTGACCAATAAAAGTGAAACGATTATCGGAGAGACGGCATTTGCCCGAATCCAACGTCAATGCACAGTTGGAATAGTAGGGACACACTCCATCGTACAGCCCTTCCATCTCAGGGGATGTGTAGCTTCTCGCAACTTTCGCCAAGCTCTTGTAGACATCTGTGCAGTTCCTGGTATAATGACGTCGATTGCTAACATCATATACAGAGCACATAACCCTACAAACTATTAGGGAAAAAGAGCGCAATGATTACACAACTTACAGATCTTCTGTAGAAGATAGATCATTTGAGCAAAAGGGATAGTTCAATAGAAGCGAATCCACATAGATGGTATCTGCAAGAGATTGCGCCTTATAGGCCAGTGCCCCGTTGCCTGTTGGTCCTGTTGGACAAAAGAATGAACCAACTCTCGTGTCAGATGAGAAAGGTGGTGGACAGCAACATACTGGTGCCGTCGACTTGATGTAAACCAACGAACCAATGCGAAAAACTGACTCAGAATAAGAACACAACACTTTCGTCGTATTTCCCATCCATGTCAATGGCAGGACCGTCGTTGAGTATCCTGCGGTAAAGTTATTATCGAGTAGCACTTCTGCAATCACTGCAGTTTCATCTTGATAAGGAGTGCCGTGAGCCATGTGAATCTCCAGATAGGTGCCGCAGTGATCGTTCTGAGTGCATTGAGGAATGTAAGTGTTCGTGTAATACCCCAACTGCACACAGTTATAAGAAACTAAAGATCCATTAGTTGGATAGTAGCAACCTGCTAAAGCGTCGAGGGAGTAGTTGTTATCCATACAGGGAGGGCGTAGAGGGGCTCGCTGGTATTGCCAGTTCAGTGCTTGACAGTATGAGTAAGGAGTATCTAACCCAGTACAAGTGTCATTCCACACCGTATAATCATCCGCTGTCCTCTGTGCCTTCGTGGCAACTCGCGTCCCGTCCTCATAGACGAGGTAATAGTTCTTCTGCACCTCGGAGTCGTTGCCCAACACGATATACTTGTACACACGATCCTGCTCGAGACCTGGGGTTAAAAGCGCCGGATACTCCGGTGTTCCAAAGGTATTGGTACAGCAATTATAAGCGTTATCACGGCAAGGGTCGACAAGGATGCCGAGGCGATATTTAGCAGATATGGGATAATCGTAGACATAGTAGTCGTTTGGTATAAGGAGAGAATCAGGGAAATATTCTTCAACAACATCAGGATGTTTTTCTATTTCAGCTTCTAACAGTGTCTTCTGGTCTGCATAAGTCTGAATAACTATCAAAGAAGGATGGCATTAGAGGAAGCGAGAATATGGGGGAAGGTTCATCATTTACATTGAGTAGTGGTGTTGCCATATTGCCCTAAGACAACGACAACATTGCAAAGGAAAAATATCAAGTAGAAAAGGAGGCTAACAGGCAGAGAAGTCATCGACTATTCACGAGTATTTTGCCTTTATCTCTTTATCTCTTTATCTCTCTCAGTCGATGAAGGAAATCGTTTCGCGCAGTAAGTTAAGCAATTCCTTTATAATAGTGATTTAAGCAATTGCTCTGATTTGATTTGAATTTGAAAATCTCGGAATTTTAGTGAATTTTCCCCCGGTTTTATAGGTCAAATAGTGAACCGTTTTGCTCACTAAAATTGTTAAAAGTAACTTTCTTTAGAGCAGATTCCCGCCATTTGATAGTGGCGTCTCATAAA